>Ga0307988_1000514_pt1 | contig 26638 bp, 23 predicted proteins | sample EllFjometagen183_FD_203166 | JGI IMG/M metagenome (GOLD analysis project Ga0307988, IMG submission 203166) | Marine microbial communities from Ellis Fjord, Antarctic Ocean - #183 | ecosystem: Environmental > Aquatic > Marine > Unclassified | place: Southern Ocean | collected 2014-10-08 | reverse complement strand
CTTGTCTTTGTATGAGATTTCTCTTATCAATTTTATCCTGTGAAGTCAGGGGCATTTTTTCAAGGGAAATCACAGCCGATGGGATCATATATCTCGGCAGCTTGGTTTTTAAGAATTCTATCAATTTTTTCTGTTCAGGAGTAGAGTCAATATAGGCGGTTAATATTTTTCTGTGTGCCTTGTTTTCTTTTAAAACCACAGCAGTTTGAGATATTCCGGAAAATTCTTTGATGACATTTTCAATTTCTCCTGGTTCAATGCGAAATCCTCTGAGCTTAATCTGGAAGTCTTTTCTGCCACCAAACATTATATCACCAGTTTTTAATCTGGTTCCGAAATCACCGGTTTTATACATAAATAGAGAAAAATCGTCAGAAAAGGAATTATTCAAGAAATTTTTTTCAGATAGGGCTTTATCCCTGAGATACCCATCAGCAACCTGGATACCTGCAATATATATTTCACCTTTTTCCCCATTATTTACAGGCTTTCTTGATTCATCAAGGAGATACACTTTTAAATTGTTAATCGGTTTCCCAATGGGGGCATTCCCGGGGTTCTCCGGATAATCAGGGACTTCATATAATGTTGCACACACTGTTGCTTCTGCAGGTCCATAACCGTTAATAAGGCAAAGGCCTGGGGTATTCCTTTTAATATTGCATAAAAGTTTTTCTGGAATGGGTTCTACCCCGGTTAGTATTCGTTTAAACTGAATAGGACTTTTTAATTGATTTTTTGCAAGGTCAGCAATCATAAAGGGTGGAATATATGCGCTTGTAATATTAATCGTTTTAAGCCATTGGATAAATTTCTCAGCGTCTGATCTAATCTGGTTGTCAGGGATGAAAAGTGATGCTCCAGATAATAGGGTTGACCAGATTTCATAAACGGAAACATCAAAATTCAAATTGGTCCATAAAGAACATTTATCATTTTTATCAAGTTGGCTTCGCTGTTGGAAATCGTCCAGAAGATTGATAACAGCTTGATGTTTTATTGGTATTCCTTTTGGTTTGCCTGTGGAACCAGATGTATATATCACATATGCAAGGGAATCGGGGAAAATTTCGTTGGTCCCCAAACCCTTATCAAAAGCTTCTTCTGATTTGTTTTTAATAAGATCAGGAGGATCAAGCAAACTGTCTGAGATTAATACTTCAATATCTCTATTTTTAAAATTTGACTTATGTGAGTTTGATGTGATGATTATTTCAGGTTTGGCATTTTCAAGGATTTCCCTTGTTCGATACTGCGGGTCATTAATATCAAGAGGAAGATACACATGTCCGGCTTTTAAGATTCCAAGCATTGAGACTATTGCCTCTATGCTTGGAGGTATATACAAGGCTATTATCATCTGTGTTTTTTTTTGCTTTTTCTTGAGTTGCCAAGCAAGGTATTCTGCTGCAAAATCAATCTGCTGATACGTCATTGATTTTTTGTTGTGGATGACTGCTTTGTTATCAGGGTAGCGATTTACAATCGATGAAAAAATAGAAGTGATTGTTTTATTTTGTATCATTCTGTAACTCCAGTTTTAATCTACCAGGTGTAAATTGTCCTATGGAATATTTCCCAAAGATGTGAAATCACCGTGGTTTTTACATTTTTTTTTGAAAAAAGAGCATAACACCATGATAAGGACCTTCTTTTGTATGGCGAATGTATATATGGTTACAGCCTTTTTCTCTTAAAATATCAAACAATTTGTTTAGCGGGTAATTATTCATCTCATACATGGGGGCAAAAAGCGATTTTCCTGTTCTGATATTATTAATGACGTTAAACATTGGATCAAGATGACTGTGGATTACTTTAAAAATAGACTCAAGGTATTTGTCAGCATCATCAAAGAACTTTTTTTTTCTTGTAGTCTATCACTGCGTATGTAAACAAGCAGATTTCGAACGTTTATAGAGTTTCCTTCAGGGTTACTAAAATCATATACGGCAAATTCATCCAGCTTTTTATTAAAAAAATGTTATAATTCGGTTAATATCCTCGTCCTGCAAAGGTCTTTCCATATTAGTTGCAATATAACTCCGTCCCTTCAATTACAATAAATAATTAACTTAACTATCTGTTTTTACAATAAATAATATTCAATTTTACTATGTAAATATATATAATATTACAGTATCCATAATTAAGCAAATATCAAATGCCTGATTCCTGAAAGATATCCTGGTTATTTATTATTCTGGGGATATTTTCATCACCTTTCAAAGATAGAAGTAAATAAAAATTAAGTTACGATCTTTTTTTCTAATTTTTCCAGCAAAGCTTTTGCATCTACAGCCACTTTGGGGTCTGTGTCTGATGAGAGGCATTTATTGATCTCTTTCATGGCCAGATCATAGTCGCCCTGAATTTCATGGATGCGGGCGATAAGTAAATTTGTGCTTATCATGTAAGGAGATAATTTAAGAACTTTTTGAGCATTTATCAAAGCCTTATCATACAGCTTAAGATCAATGAGTACTTCAGCTATGGTATAATATACATCAGGAAAGGGAAGATTTTTTGATAAGAGAACTTTTCCATGTTCATATGCTTCTTCATGTTTTGCATTTTTTTGAAGGGTTTTCAGTAAATTTATACGGGCAGTCACATATCCGGGGTTTAGTTCAACTGCTTTGGCAAAAGCCTTTTCAGCTTCAAGGTTTTTTTTGCAGAATAATAACTGTGAACCTAAACTGTTATAAAGATCCGGGTAGGTTGGGTTTTGCTCGATTTGTTCAAGTATGAATGGGATTAAAAAATCAGAGATGCCTGCGTCTTCCTGAGCATATTTTGAACTGTTGAACATTGCAATGATTTCCGAAAAACTGGGCATGATATCCAGGCCTTTATGAAATTCGTTGCGCAGATCTGAAAAAGACAGGTCATTTTTAAAAATATGTTTGATTCCATTTGAGATATGATCTTTTAATTTTGATGAGGGATCGGAAGCCTTGATGAATTTTTTTATTGAATTCAATCTTTTATCTTTGGGATAAAATTGAACGGCTTCTTGGATTTGTTTTTTTGCAGCATCTATTTTTCCAAGTTGACAATAAAAAATGGTTAATTTTACCAAAGCATTTTTGAATTTGGGACTGATATGGATTGCCTTTTGAAGGTAAGTTATGGCTTCCTCTGTCTCATTACATTCTTCCTTTATTATTCCAATTAGGTAATAGACATCGGCATAACTGGGGTTTTTTATTATTATGGCGCCCAGGGTGGCAAAGGCATCCTCATGTTGCCCCATAACAGCCTGGGTAATTCCCAATTGTAATTGAGCACGGGTATAATCAGGATTGATGCGTAAGGCATTTTGAAAGGATTCTATTGCTTTGGATTTTTTACCCTGGCGCATAAGGGATAGGCCAAGATGGAAATGAATATCTGCAAAATTTGGATTTTTCTTCAGTAAATTCCTGTGAATTTCTTCTGCATTGTCCCACATTTCTAAATTATGAAAGATAATAGCCATTTTTAGTTTAATGGGAATATCCCCTGGTTCCATATGCTGAAATTTACTGAATGATTCCATGGCACCATGGAAATCTCCAATATTATTCAAACAGATTCCGATAAAGTAATTTAGATCATTATCTTTGGGGGATAATTGAAGACCCCTTTGAAAATATGAAAGTGCTTTTTTGTTATTTTTTTGAGTAAATTGAACAATACCTAAATTTCTGTATGCCCGACTGCAATAAAAAATTGATAGCTTGAACTCAATAGAATTAGACAAAGTCTTTTCAGACATCATCTGTTCAAGGCATTCAATGGCCTCGGCATATTTCAAGTGGTTGTAAAAATGTATTCCTTTTTTATAAGCATTTTTAGACTTAATACCAAATAATTTATTTAAGAAGCTCATTTTTTTACCTTAAATTTGTCAGCACCTAAAGTCGGAACTGGTAATAATAAATAATTATTTTTAGTATCTATTAAAATTAATATGCACCTTTTTTTAAAAAAACTGCTGGAATTGTTTTAAATAAAATTCTGAAATCTTGAGCAGATGACCAGTTATCAATGTACATCAGATCAAGTTTCATCCATTCATCAAATTTAATGTCGTTTCTACCGCTGATTTGCCAAATACAGGTTATTCCCTGGGTGATTGAAAGACGTTTCCTGTCAATGGGATGGTATTGAAGAACTTCCTTCCCTATCGCAGGTCTGGGGCCCACAAGGCTTATGTCGCCTTTAAATACATTGAAAAGTTGGGGTAATTCATCCAAGCTATATTTTCGTAAAAAATTACCTGTACTTGTCATACGGGGATCGTTTTTAATTTTAAATGCAGGACCATCCATTTCATTAAGATGGATAAGTTTTTCCTGCATGATTTCTGCATTAGCAACCATGGAGCGAAATTTGTATAATATAAATTTTTTCCCATATTTACCAATCCGTTCCTGCCGGAAGAAAACAGGACCTGGTGAAGTTGATTTTATTAAGATTGGAAGCACAATCCAAATTGGCAGTAATAGCAGTATCAGAAGGGAGGAAGCTGTAAAATCAAATAACCTTTTTAGGAAAACCGACAGGGGAAAAATGTAAACAAATTTTATTATTTTTAATTCAATATTTCCTATAAATTCTGGAAAAACAACTTTATGTTCTGGTAGGTAACCAATATTTTCAAATTCCGTCGTCGCAAAATCAAGGCCCATTATAAAACAATCTCTTAAAAGGGAGTCATGATATTTATGATATCCATTGTTCCCTGCATATAATACACAATCGGTAAAATGTTCGCCTATAATTTTGATTAGATCCTTGACATTCCCCAGGACTTTTTTATTGGAAACGGTCTTCCCGATTTCATGGTCTTTGTTGGTTAGAAAACCGGCTACACGCAATCCACATTCAGGATGGGTTTCAATGTAGTTGGATATTGATTGGGCATGGAAGCCTGTACCCACCAATAAAATGTGTTTGATTAGATTGTTGTTTGAGTTGCTTTTTGATAATTGCCATGAAATGTGGAATCTGTTTAAGGCAAAAATTGGCAATAATAATAATCCTGATATAACCGAAATAGAAGTATTTTCTTTTACGGTAAGATTAAAAAACAAAAGTATTATAAATAAAATTCCTGCAGAAAGGATACACAACAAAGCAGATTGATAGCAGGCAATTTTAATGTTTTTGACATCAATTTTATTGTAGGTTCTAAACACCAGCATGAAAATAAGGGGTATAAAAATAAAAGCCGGAGATAATTTAATATACAAGAACGTTGTATAAAAGCTTTCCCCCATCATAGATTTAGAAAAAAGTGAGGAAGGAAAAGAATCATTGGAAATTGATAGAAATAATGGAATGAAAAGGAAATAGAAAATGGCTAAACATATCAAGTCTGAAGTAATTTGTACAAGGCGCAAATATTGTTTTTGATCATTAAACATAAATTTTGATTTTTCCCCTTTGGACATTGTTTTAATTGGGTAAATTTTTATTGTCAATGATTTTTCGGAAGATTCCTGTCCCAGAGGGGTGATTTTTTGGTAAAAAATCAATAGATTTTGGAGTATGTCGATTGAGGTTTAGCACTTAGCGATAGGGCATCCATGTCTGTCTAATCGCTGATGAGGACCATGAAGTTTGTGAAAGGCCAAAAAAAATTGGAAGCACAATCCTCTTTTTTTGCCTTTGAGCGCTTCATCAGCTTCATCAATGGTAACGTAAAAATTAAAGGATGACTATAGTGAGAGGTTAACCGGAGCTCAAGGAAAGAGTAACAATTGAATTTGATTATTACGTATACTTTCTAAATTTGTCTTTATAAAATTCTTTTATTTTTCTCATATCATCATCCATATCTCTGGTTGGGAAAAAAACAGGGCCAATTCCGCAATGCTTTTTATTATAGTCTATAAATCCGCATGCAATGGGAATGTCTGCCTGGCTGGCAATATGGTAAAATCCGGTTTTCCATTTATTTACCTTTTGCCGGGTGCCTGAGGGAGCAATGGTGACTATCATATGGTCTGACATTTTAATTATTTTAACCATTTCAGCCACCAGATTTCCCTTTTTTGCTCTGTCAATGGGAATACCGCCCAGCCGCTCTAATGTTCCTTTGAACGGCCAGATGAACATGGATTTTTTCCCCATCCAGCTGACCGGGATCTGGAATTTAAATATAACCAACAGGAAAAAGACAAAATCCCAGTTACTGGAATGGGGAGCGGCAACCAGGATAAATTTTTTAAGATCCGGCATTTTCCCTCTGGTTTTCCAGCCCAGGATAAAAAGTGATATATTTGCAAATCCGTATAGGAGTGGTTTTAAAAACAGATTGCTTAAAACATGTGGCTTCAAAAAAGTCTCCAGATAGTAGATAAAACATACATTATACCTGTAAGATAGTGATATATAAATATATGCAATCATTATTTTACAATAATAATACAAAATTAATGGAAATTTTACCATAAAAATTCAGTATAGTTTTATAAGGTTTGACCGCTAAAAAAGTTTATAAAATAAACAACAACTCCTGGTTTTGGTTTCGATCGTTCTACAAAATTCAATTTTTTCCTTATAAAATTAAAAATAGTGCTTGACAAAAAAACCCAAATTTGATTAGCCTTATTCAAATGGAAAATTTAAATTCTGGTTTGTATTCGGTCCATATCTCTATTTGAGCTGATAACCTAAATTTCCTATGCATCACATTTACACTTAATTCTATTAATAGGAGGGAGCCATGCCGATAAAAGGGAAAAAACTTATTCTTGATGGGTATACAATGACCATTGAAGAGTTGATGGAAGCAGGAAATGATTTGTCCATGGAAGTTGAAATAGATGAAAAAAACTGGCCGAAAATCCGGGATTGCAGAAAACTTGTGGAGCAATGGGCCAATGAAGAAAGGTGCATCTATGGCGTGAATACCAGCTGCGGCGGTCTTGTGGATCATCTCCTGCCCAAGGACAGGGACAATGATTTTCAGAAAAATCTTGTGAGGAGCATTACCACCCAGGTGGGTAAACCCTTTGAAGATACTCTTGTCAGGAAATTTATGATCGCAAGGGCCAATTCCCTTTGCCGCGGGTATTCAGGAATTAAGGAAAAAAATCTCAGAATTTATGTGGACATGATCAATAAACACGTTTTTCCTTTGGTTCCCAGAAAAGGATCTTTGGGCACAAGCGGTGATCTGGGTCCCCTTGGGTGTATCGCCAGTGTTGCTTTCGGCGAATGGAAGGCAAGGTTCAATGATGAGGTGATGCCGGGTAAAGAAGCCATGGAAAAGGCCGGAGTTGAGCTCATGTATCTCAACGCCAAAGAGGGACTTTCCCTGATTAACGGAACATCGGGCATGGTTGGACTTGCCTGTACCGTTATTGATGAAGCCACCAATACAGTGAAAAATTCTGATATTATTGCGGCCTTTGCCATTGAAACCCTCATGGGCAGGACCAATCCCTTTGACGTCCGGGTCCATGAACAAAAATATCACCCAGGCCAGTATGCCACGGCAATGAACCTGACCAAACTTCTGGAAGGTTCCAAAATGGCCATTGATGAGCAGGAACTTTCCCTGGAACTCCAGGCTGTACTGAAAAAGCATGAAGGGATTAAAGTGGCAGATATTCCTGTGGAAGATGCCTATTCCATCCGGTGTACCCCTCAATTTGTCGGCCCCACCAAGGAAGCTGTACAACATGCCCGGGAAGTTCTGCTTCGGGAACTTAACTCCAGCAATGATAATCCCTTGATATTTACCGAATATAATACCTTTATCCATAACGGTCATTTCCATGGCCAGCCCATTTCCTTTGTCATGGATTGCCTGGGGATCTCCATGGTGAATCTGGGTGTTGTCAGTGACCGGCGAATTGATCGGTTTATGGATTCAAATAATAGTACGGGCCTGCCTCCCTTCCTGTGTAGGGAAGATACCGGGGTTCGCATGGGTCTCATGGGCGGTCAGTTTATGACCACCTCTCTTGTGGCTGAGAACCGGACCCTGGCAGTGCCGGCCTCCATCCAGTCCATCACCTCTACGGCGGATTTCCAGGATATTGTCAGCTTTGGACTCATTGCTGCCAGAAAAACCAGAAATATTGTGGAGAATACCAATCACATCCTTTCCTTTGAACTTATGTGTGCTGCCCAGGCCGCAGATCTTCGTGGGATTGAAAAACTGAGTGCGGCCGGTAAAATTATGCATGCGGCTGTCAGAGAAACCCTTCCCTACTTGGATCATGACATGGTATATATTGATCATATGGAAGAACTCAAAGCCAGGATCGAATCCGGAGAATTTGTGAAAAAGATTGAAGATGCTCTGGGTGAACTTTTGGTAGTTCATACAAAAGAATAATAAAATTTAGAAAAAAAGGGGGCACCATGCAGATATCAAATCAGATTGAAAAGAAGATCACCGATGCGTATGAAGAAAAATTCCCACTCTCCAGGGAGCATCATGAACGTCTGATTAAATATATTCCGGGTGGTGCCACCAGGAGCTTGAGTTATTTTAAACCCTATCCCATTCATATTTCCCATGGGAAGGGGGCCTATGTCTATACCCATGAAGGCCATCGTCTTTTTGATGTGACCAATGCCTATGGCGCCCTTGTCCACGGCCATGGAGATCCGGATGTGGTAAAGGCTGTTCAGGAGGGCATTGAAAAAGGTTCCCAGTATTCAACCCCCACAGATGGCCAGTATCGTCTGGCCAGGCTGCTCTGTGAACGGGTGCCCGGATTTGACAGGGTAAGATTTTTGAATTCAGGAACCGAGGCCACCCTTTTTGCCATGAGAACGGCAAGGGCATTTACCGGACGTGACAAGATTTTGAAAATGACAGGAGGCTTTCACGGCACCCATGACTGCGTGGCAGCCTCCACCAAAAAAAATGTGATCACGGCCGGAATTCCCGCCGGCATGACCCAGGATATACTGGAGGTGCCCTTTAACGACGGGGACGCCCTCGAACGAGCAGTCCAGGAAAATGCTTCCGATCTTGCTGCGGTCATCATGGAACCTTTTCTGGGGGCAGGAGGAATCGTGCTCCCTGAAGAGGGTTATCTTCAAAGGGCTCGTAAAATAACCCAGGCCCATGATGTTTTGTTGATATTTGACGAAATCTTTTCCTTTCGGGTGGACACAGGCGGATGTCAGAAATTGTTTAATGTGGTACCGGATATTACAACAGTGGGTAAAGTTGTGGGGGGTGGTCTTCCCATTGGTATTTTCGGTGGGAAAAAAGAGATAATGAATATTTTCTGCCATGAAAATACAAAAACTCCCCTGTACCATTCCGGTACGTTCAATGGGTATGAAACAGTGATGCAGGCTGGATTTGCAGCATTATCCAAGTTTGACGATACTGCTGTGGCCGCCATCAACCATCTGGGAGACCGATTCCAGGCAGGCCTTTTGAAAAGTTTCAAGGCCAATGGGTTGCATATCCAGTCCAATCAGATCGGGTCCCTTCTGAATCTGCATTTTTACAACCAGCCCATTACCCGGGCAGAACAGGTTCTGGAATCGGAAGAAGAGCTCCATACCCTCCTGCACCTGTCTTTGTTGAACAAAGGTGTGTTTAGCATCCCCCGGGGCTTGTTCATACTTTCAACGGTGATGACCGAGGCTGAAATCGACTGGGTTGTGGATAAAATAGACGAGACTTTAAAAGAATTGTTGCCATTGATTGAAGAAAAATATAACCATTTACTCTTGTAATATTTTAATTTTATTATAGTAATAATATCTAATAATAGCCTTGAGATGTAATTTCTTGAAAGAGGAGATAAATGGTTCTGGATAGAATCGATAAAAAGATTTTAAATACGCTTCAGGAAAACGGGAAAACAACCAATTCCAAGTTATCAAAAATTGTGGGAATATCTGCTCCTGCAACCCATGAGAGGGTGAAACGCCTGGAACATGCCGGGGTGATTTCCCATTTTACGGCAATAGTGGATCCTGAAAAAATAGGGTTTTCCATAATGGCCCTGGTCAGTCTCTCATTAAGTTTGAGCAGCTTATCTTCCGTGGCCTGCATTAAAGAGCGGTTTCTTGAGATTGACGAGATAGTGGAATGTTACCAGATTGCCGGTGCCTATGATTTTATGCTCAAGGTTATTGCAAAGGATATCAAAACCTATGGTGAGTTTATGAATATGAAACTCACCCAGATAGAAGGGATTCAGATTATCAAATCCTCTTTTGTTATCGATAATGTCAAGGACAAAAAGATGTTTGTGCTTGATCTGGAGGAAGAATACAGGGTATAAAAATCTTCGATACAAATATCGGGTTTTTTCTGAGGAATGAATTTTTTAACAGGAGAACATCATAATGGATAATAAAATTATTATTACAGCAGCCATTACAGGCTCCGTCCATATCCCCACCATGAGTGATTATCTTCCCATAACCCCAGATGAGATTGTGGAAGATGCTGTCAAGGCATGGGAAGCCGGAGCCGCCATTGCTCATATTCATGTGCGCGATCCAAAGACAGGCACACCCGTGTCTGACCCGGATCTGTTCATGGAAGTCCATACCAAAATCAAGAAACGCTGCAACCTGGTCCTTTTGCCCACAACCGGCGGAGGCATGAACCAGACCACAGAGGAAAAACTTATTCCCATTAAAAAACTGGAACCTGAAATGTGTTCCTTTGATCCGGCACCCTTTAATTTCGGTATTTTTCAAATTGCCGGGCGGTTTAAAGAGTTTAAACATGAATGGGAAAAAGAGTATCTGGAACTTTGTAAAAATGTTACCTTTCGCCCTACATTTAATGATGACATCATCTATGCCAAAACATTTCTTGAGATGGATACCAAACCGGAATTTGAAATATATGAGCTGGGCCATGTTTCCTATGTGAAATGGCTTATGGAAGAGAACCTGGTGAAAACACCGGTTCACCTCCAATTTGTTTTCGGCCCCATGGTGGGCTGGATGACCCCATCGGTCAAACATCTGGTACTCATCCATGATGAAGCCAAAGAAGTTTTGGGAGAAGAAAATTTTACCTGGTCCGTGGCAGCTGGCGGGCGGTTTCAGATTCCCATCACCACCACGGCCATTGCCATGGGCGCCCAAAATGTCAGAGTGGGTCTTGAGGACTCCATTTATGCGGGAAGGGGAGTCATGGCCAAGGCCAGTGCCGATCAGGTGACCATGATTAAAAATGTTGCAAAGGAAATGAGTCTTCTGCCTGCCACATCTGATGAAGCAAGAGAGATCCTTGGTCTTAAAGGACTGGATAAGGTTAATTTTTGACCCAGGGGTTAAATCTGGGAATTTGAAAAAATAAATAGGGAGAAAAGTTTTATAGGATAGAAATTCATAAAAAAAAGGAGGAGATAGTTGAACTACTCTGGTTATGCTTCAATCCATGCAAGACATATTCCTGATAAGGTTTGCTTAATCGAAAGGACCCCGGCAACCGGGACCAGGCGTTCCTTTACATGGCAGGAATTCAATGACGAGATCAATCGGACTGCCAATTACCTGGCAAAGGAATTAAAGGTCAAACATGGGGATTTTGTCATGCACCTCCAGAATAATTCCCTGGAATGGATGATTACCTATTATGCCATTATTCGTCTGGGAGCTGTGGTTGTCCCTTTGAATTTCCGATTTGAAAGCACAGATATTCTGTATGCGGCAGAGGTCTGCAATCCTGATGTGTTTATTTTTGATTCGGAATTCCTTGGTGTGGTTCAGCCTATACAGGATCAACTTTCCACCATTCAACACTATATCTGCATTGGCGAGAATGTGCCTGAAGATTATATCGATTTTAAGGATATTGGCGATTACTCTGATACTTCGGATAGCCTGGTTGAAGTCGATCGGGACCACTCCCTTGCCATGATGTTTACTTCCGGCACCACAGGAAAGCCAAAACCCGTTCTTCACACCCATTTTTCTTTGAACAATACGGCCATTGGCAATGGCATGACCTATTTTGTACAAAGAGATGACAATTATCTTATTTTTCTCCCCCTGTATCATTCCGGCACCATGTTTTTATGGGCGCCCTTTTATGCCACTGGAGCCTGCGGCACCATTATCAGGGATTTCAGAGACCCCAAATGGATTATAGAAGCCATTTCAGCAGAAAAAGTTACAGATACGCTCTTTGTGGTTCCCATTGGTATCGCCATCTTAAATGCCATGGAAAAAGGGGATATAGATCTCACTGCCCATGACCTTTCCTCCTGGAAATATATGGAGATTGGGGCCCAGCCTGTTCCCTTTGATATAATGAAACTGCTGGTTGAAAAACTGCCCTGTGCTGTGTCCAATATCTATGGTATCACCGAGGGAGGTGGCGGTGGGCTCTTTAACCTATACCCGGAAGATGTCATTGCAAAACCGGGTTCCATTGGAAAGCCTACCTTTGGTGTTGAGGCCAAAATTGTGGATCCCTTGGGCGAAGATCTGGGCGATGACCAGGTGGGGGAATTGATATTTAAAACCCCGCGCATGATGAGGGAATATTATTCCAATCCTGAAAAAACCGAAGAAACCCTAAAAAATGGTTGGCTTTATACGGGAGATTTACTAAAGAAAGATAAAGATGGGTATTTTTATATCGTAGACCGCATGAAGGATATGGTCACCAGCGGAGGTGAGAATATTTTTCCCGTGGAAATTGAAGATGCACTCATGGACCATCCTGATATAGATGACGTTGCTTGTATCGGGTACCCGGATGACCGGCTGGTGGAAATTGTTCTGGCCGTGGTTCAGGTTAAAGAGGGCAGAAAATTAACGGAAGATGATGTCATTGAATTTGCCAAGTCAAAGCTTTCTTTGTACAAGGTGCCAAGAAAAATTACCTTTGACCAGGTGCCGCGTAATCCCACGGGAAAATTGATGAAACCTCAGTTGCGAGAGCAGTATACGGGCAGGAAAGAGGCATTTAAACCATTGGTTTAAAAAATAAAAACAGCCTTTATTTGATAGATCTTCAAAAGTCGAAACCAGTGCCAGGATAATTTTACTGGCACTGCAGATGATACTAATTTTTTATGGAAAGGAACTTACGTATGAAACTTCGGACAATTTTATTATTATTGTTTGTTTTAATGGTTGGAGCCTTTATGTTCACTTCTCCTGTTCTCGCAAAGAAAAAACCCTCCCTTGACAAATGGAAACCTGATTTTGATCCCAAGGGTGCCAAGTACAAATGCATTGTTTCCAATGTATCCACTCCTGGTCTGAAGGGGACTCTGGCAGGTTTCGAAATCCGGGATGAAGTCTGGAAGAGAACCAACGGGAAAATTTATGTGGATTTTAAACCATATTCCATGCTGGGCGGCGAGGTTGAAGTACTGAATATGGTTCAAATGGGGGCGGTTCAGGGAATGGGCGTGTCCTCTGTTGCATCCACAAATCTGGGGCCAAGGTTTGGGATAGTTAATCTTCCCTTTCTTGTAAATTCCTTTGATAAGCTGGAAAAATTTATCGACAACAAAAAATTGTTTAACCATTTTCTCATGGCCATGGACCACCAGGGAATCACAGGATTGGATATTACCGGTTATGGCAATTATGGCTGGGCCACAACCGTTCCTGTCAGAAATATTGAAGATGCCAAAAAGGTTAAATTCAGGATTGCAGAGGCAGCTGTGAATCAGCTCAGTTATAGAAACTGGGGATTTAATCCCGTTTCCATGCCATGGCCTGATGTGCCTGTTGCTTTAAAACAAGGGGTTATCACAGGTCTTGATCATACCCTTACCGTGTGTAATGTGACCAAGAAATTTGAAGTGGCCAAGTATTTTACCCAGATAAATTATGCCCAGGGGCTTTTTATCTGGATTTTTAATAAAGCTTGGCTGGCGAAACTTCCTGCGGATTTGAGAGATGCCTTTGTTTCCAGTGTTCACGATATCTGTGCTGCCTCCAGGGTAAAATCTTTGACCGAAGAAAATACCAATATTGAAAAGGCAAAAGCTGCCGGAGTAGAATTTTTTCAGTTGTCTGATGCGGATATGAAAACCCTGGGAAACCAGAGTCAGGGAACCTATGAAAAATATGCGCCTGAAATCAACAAGATTTATCCCGGCGATACGTACCAGCCAGATAACTTCTTAAAAGAAGTTCAAGGCTTTTTGAAATAGACCAATTGGTTATATAAAAGTAGTGAGATTTGAGTAGTGAGATTTGAATGTTGCATTTTTTTCTCACAACTCATATCTTTTATATTTTGTTGTGCCTGCCAGAACATGGCTTTTATAGAGACCTTACTTTTGAATGGGGCTTAATTTATGCTTGGGAAAATGTTTAAAAAACTGGATACAATAACAACCCAGATTGAAGAGTGGACACTTTTCATCATTGTCATAGCAGCGCTTTTATCACTTTTTGCCAATGTGGTTCTGCGGTATGGGTTTAATTATACCCTTGCCTGGAGCGAGGAACTGGTCCGCATCGTTATTATTTATTCAACCTTTGTGGGCGCCAGTGTAGCGGTAAAACAGCGGGCCATGATTCGTATTGATGCCGTTGTCCAGATTTTCCCAAAGCTTAAATCCGGCCTGACCTTTTATACCAGTGTTCTCATGCTCATTTTTGCTTGGATGATGGTATTTTACGGGTACAAAATGACCTACCTGCAATACCTTACCAATCAAAAAACAATTATCATGCAGATACCGCTTGTGATTATCTATGCTATCATGCCCGTCATGGGCGTGATGGTTGGTATCAGAACGATTCAAGTGATGATTCAAGACTTTAAAACCAGATAAAAAAGGGGCCTTCTTTCCATGCAGATGAGTGATTTGATTATTCTATGTATTCTCCTGGGGTTTATGAGCTCCTACGTGCCGGTTTTTCTTTGTCTTTTTTTCACTTCCACCATCGGGTTTGTGGTTTTTCAGGATATGCCCCTGGCACTTCTGGCCCAGACCCTTTTTCGAAGCCTTGATAAGTTTTCCCTCGTGGTAGTCCTATTTTTTATTCTCTGTGGGAATATCATGGCCAAGGGAAAGATGGTCGAGAAACTGATGAATATGGCCAATGCCCTTGTCAGCTGGCTGCCCGGAGGACTGGGCATGGCCGGTGTCATCGGCTGCGGGCTGTTTGGTGCTATTTCCGGCTCCACCGTTGCCACGGTGGTGGCCCTTGGTGGCTTCATGATCCCGGCCCTGATTAAAAACGGATATGATGAGGATTATACCCTGGGGCTGATGACCACATCCCCCAATCTGGGTGTTATCATTCCCCCCAGTATCGCCATGATCTTTTATTCCATGATCAGCAATGAGTCCCTGGAAGGCTTGTTTATAACTGGATTCGTTCCCGGGATTTTGATCATTCTCTGTGTCTGCATTTACACCTTTTTGCTCTATAGAAAAAGAGATGATATTCAACGACTTCCAGCTCCGAATTTAATACAGCTGTTTAAGATTTTAAAAGAAGGGATATGGGCGGTAATGCTCATTGTGATCATCTTTGGTGGTATTTTTTCTGGAATGTTCACAGCCAATGAAGCCGCTGTTGTGGCAAGCGTCTATGCTTTTTTTGTTGAGTATTTTATTTATAAATCCATGAATTTCGCAGATATCAAGTCAGTTACCATAAGTTCTGCTGTAACCTCTGCCACCCTGCTGTTGATTGTGGCATCTGCCACCTGTTTCGGCAGATATCTCACCTTTGAAAACATCCCGAACCGTGTCGCTGAAGTGGTGGTGGGCAGCATTGAGTCACCCATTGTTTTTTTGTTGGTTATGAATGTCCTGCTGCTTATCATCGGTATGTTCATGGATATTATTTCAGCCACATTGATTCTGGGACCGGTTTTCCTACCCCTTTTGGGACCTTTTAACGTGGACCCCATGCATTTTGGCCTGATCATGACTGTAAATCTTGCCATAGGATACTGCACTCCACCCATGGGGGTAAGCCTTTTTATCACCGGGGCACTGGCCAAGCGGGATATTATTTTTGTGTCCCGGGCAGTAATGCCCTTTCTGGTCATACAGATCGGGGTGCTTTTCTTTTTGACCTATTGTCCAAGCCTTGTGCTGTTTCTGCCCAAATTGTTTGGGTATCATTAATCTGCAATTTCCCTGGGTAGGGCATGTCCCTGCCCAGGGAATCCTGTTTAAACGTATTCGTGAACCACTCTCCAGTAAATATTGGGTCATATTTATTATTATTTAAAATCCAGGGGAGCTTGATTTTTTTATTCTAAAAAATGTCTGATCATATAAAAAGATTTAAAAAAATTATCCAGAAGTTACGGGAAAATCATCACAAGATAACGCCCCAGCGACTGGCCATTGTTAAAATCCTGGCCCAAAGCAAGGGACATCCCAGTGTGGAAAATATCTATGGGAAGATAAAACAGGATTTTCCAACAATGAGCCTTGCCACGGTATATAGAAATATTGTATTAATTAAATCCCTTGGAGAAGTTCTTGAACTAGGATTCCCGGATGGGAGTAACCGGTATGATGGGAATAAACCATACCCCCATCCCCACCTTATATGTATAAAATGTAAAAAAATAGTTGATCCAGACCTGGACAGTCTGGATGATATGAAAAATGAGGTTGCCAATGAGACTGGTTTTAAGATTTTAAATCATCGGTTGGATTTTTTTGGAATATGCAGCAGTTGTCAGGAAGAAAAATAATAAATATATTTTTTTACTTGTACTTGATAATGATTATCAAGTAGTATCATATTTCTTTTAATTTTTAAAGGAGGCCTATCATGTCTGAAAAGAAAAAATTAACGACAAATGCTGGTGCGCCTGTTTCGGACAACCAGAATGTAATGACAGCCGGACCCAGGGGACCACAATTATTGCAGGATGTCTGGTTTCAAGAAAAACTGGCTCATTTTGACCGGGAAGTTATTCCTGAACGCCGCATGCATGCCAAAGGATCAGGTGCCTTTGGAACTTTTACAGTAACCCATGACATCACAAAGTATACCAAGGCAGATCTGTTCTCAAAAGTGGGGAAAAAAACAGAACTGTTTCTACGGTTTTCCACTGTAGCTGGAGAGAGAGGCGCTGCAGAAGCTGAAAGGGATATCCGTGGGGTTGCCATGAAATTTTATACGGAACAGGGAAACTGGGATCTGGTGGGAAATAATACACCTGTATTTTTTTTAAAAGATCCAAAAAAATTTCCAGACCTAAATCACGCTGTAAAAAGAGATCCCAAAACCAATATGAGAAGCGCACGAAACAATTGGGATTTCTGGACATCTTTACCTGAGTCCCTTCACCAGGTAACAATAACAATGAGTGAAAGAGGGTTGCCCTGCTCCTATCGTCATATGAACGCTTATGGCAGTCACACTTTCAGCTTGATTAATGCAGATAATGAAAGATTCTGGGTGAAATTTCATTTCAAGACCCAGCAGGGGATAAAAAATTTAACAGATCAAGAGGCTGAGGCAATCGTTGGGAAAGACAGGGAAAGCCATCAGCGTGACCTTTTAGAGAGCATTGAAAGGGGTGAATTTCCCAAATGGAATATGAAAATTCAGATAGTACCGGAAAAAGATGCTTCAAAGTTCCCCTTTAACCCCTTTGATCTTACCAAGGTCTGGCCCCATAGTGACTATCCCCTGATTGATGTGGGTGTGCTTGAATTAAATAAGAATCCTGAAAATTATTTTGCCCAGGTTGAGCAGGCTGCCTTCAATCCTTCCAATATTGTCCCAGGTATCGGGTTTTCACCGGACAAAATGCTACAGGGCCGCCTCTTTTCCTATGGGGATGCCCAGCGGTATCGGCTGGGTGTTAATCACCATCTCATTCCAGTTAACCGTGCCCGCTGCCCGTTTCATTCCTATCATCGTGACGGTGCCATGCGGGTGGACGACAATCATGGCGGCACCCTTGGGTATGAGCCCAACAGCTATGGCGAGTGGCAGGAACAGCCGGACTTTCGTGAACCACAGTTAAGCCTTGAAGGCGCTGCTGACCAATGGAACCATCGGGAGGACAATGACGACTATTATTCTCAGCCGGGAAATCTTTTTAGAATGATGAATCCTGAACAGCAGCAGGCTCTTTTTGGTAATACTGCCCGGGCCATGGGGGATGCACCTGAAGAGATTAAGATCCGCCATATCAGAAACTGCAGCCAGGCAGACCCAAACTACGGCAGAGGTGTTGCTGAAGCTCTTGGAATAAATTTCGACGAGATTCAGGAATAATTCAGTTAAAGGGCTGATGTAAATAAAAGAAAGGCTAAAAAGCAGGTTCAGGTTTATAGTTCCAAAGAAAAAAAGTGACAACAATACCGCCGGTTAATATCAAAAGGCTACCAATGATAAAAACATAGGAAAGGCCAAAGAGATCCAGGATAATTCCGGAAAGTATGGGAGACACAATCATGCCCAGGCTCCAGGCAGCGTCGGTAATACTCATGAGGGATGCCATGCCCATGGTACGTCCAAGCTGTCCCGTGATAACCAATCCGCCGGGCAGGGAAAAACCATTGGCCATTCCCATGAGAATGTTAAGTACAAGGATCATCATAAAACCTTCTATAAAAGGCATGCCTAATACGGTTAGTCCCGAGGCAAAGGTGCCGATAATAACAAGGTATTTAGGATTGATCCGGTCGGCCAGCCTGCCGCAGGAACGTTGAAGAAATGCAATGAGAAAAATATTGGCCGATAAAATGATGCCCACCTGGGAGCTTGTCAGTTTGAGCTGCAAAGCAAGGATAGGAAGGAATGTATAAACAGCCCCCTGTCCTGAAGCTGCGAAAAACCTCATGAGGAAAATTCCCAGAACAACTCTATGGGTTAGTATCTTTCTAATTGAATAGGCATCTTTATTTTTTTTGGGACCATGGCCCTGGGAGTCGGGAGGTATAAATATCATAACCAATATGCAGGTTGAAAGTGCCAGGATACCCATGGCATAAAATGCAGTATTCATCCCAAAATTATCACGGATAATACCTCCCAGGGCAGGGCCGATACCAAGGCCTATCATTACAGCCATATTAATGGTTCCCATATACAATCCAAGTTTTTTTGGAGGGGCAATATCTGCTGCAAAGGCCATGGCAATGGGTACTACAAGGATTGAGGCCAATCCATGGAAAAGCCGAATAACGATAAGCATCTCAGCGCTTTCAGGTAAGACATAAAAGAGTGAGATAACGGCATAGAAAAAAAGTCCTATTACGATGAATTTTTTTCTTCCCCATCTGTCGGATATTTGTCCTGCCAGCGGACTGAAAATGGTCCTGGAAATGTTAAAGCTGGCAATAATGAGCCCGACCAGAAATCCCCCGGCACCCAGTTCCACGGCATATACCGGTATGAGCGGCCAAATGATTCCAAGTCCAATCATGGCCACTCCCACTGAGGTGGAAAGTAAAAAAAGGATTCCAGAAGAAGATTGATTCATTTTTATTTTTTTAACCCAAAATACAAAGATTCATTAATTTTATATGTTGCGGCGATAATAAATGGTATGCGGACCTCTAAAGGGAAGATTTTCTAAAATATTGTTTTTCAGATTTCAGCAACAGGGAGAGCAGGGCACCCCAGGCAAAAAGAATACTCATTGCCAGATAAAACCAATAGAAAGTATCGGTAAGGCCTTTGCTCCATCCTCCTAAAAAGTTGCCTGTCAAAGCGCCCCCTGCCATGACCATGGTCCCGAAAGTAAAAACCCTGGCTGCAGACCTGCCAGGCAGCATTTTTGAAATATATGCAGGCCCCATACCGTAAACAGTAGCCTGGGAGATGCCGAAGAACAAGGACATCAAAATAAGGGAAGAGGGAGAGGCAGAAAAAAAGAGAAACCAGGTTGATCCCAGGCCGGATAAAAAAATCAGAGAGTTAGATATCCGGACACCCAGGCGGTCGGTGATCAAACCGAAAATGCCTCCTCCCAGGGCACCACTGATTCCCATGAAGGACCACATTATTGCAGTGGCATCCAGCCCCACACTCAGTTCATCCCGCAGATAAGGGGCCAGATAAACCTGGAAAGTCGCAAAGGACAGGCCGGTGATCAGGAAGATAAGATTCAGGAGAATCCCATTGCTGCTCCTTACCCAGCCCCAGAATTCTGCATGATCCTGCTTCCCTTCTATGTTTTGGGAGAGGCTTTTCCTGTGCCAGACTCCGGCAAATTTTAGTACCATATATGAAAAAAGGCTGCTGAACAGGCAAATAAGGGCCACTGCCAGCCAAAGAGTTCTCCAATGAAGGTGTTCAAGAAAAAAGGAAGAAAGAATTCCGTCAATCAAAATAAAGAAGCATCCAGAACTTGAGGCCAATGTGAACATTGCGGCCCGCCATTTCATGGGGATATGGTCCATTGCCACGGAAACCAGGGGTACCCATGTCATGATCGGCCAGGCCCGGATGAAAAAATGCAGGATGAGAAAACTTTTAAAACCGTCCACTATATATAAGCAGGCCATCAACACTGCTCCAATGAACTGGATGCCGACGATCAGCTTCAGACCGCCTATCCTGGTGGTCAAAAAACCAGCCAAGGGGATGGAAAAAAATACAGAGGCCTGGCCTATTCCGGTGATCGTGCCGATCTGGGTGTAATCCAGGTGAAGATCTTTGGTCATTTCCGGAAGTATCATGGGTAATAAATACATACCAAACCCATAGGATATTCCGGTAATCAGAATACATATGGAACCTACAATCCATGGTTTCTGGTCAAACTCCCTTGGTTTTGATTGAAAATCCATAGCTTGCTGAGAAAACCTGAACTAAAGTTTAAATTCCCTTGTCCACAATGTTCTGATCATGGAGCAGCCTTTCCTGGATTCCCTTGGAGATCTCCCAATTTTTTTCAAAATCGTCCCAAAATGCTCGATCGTTTTCTTTCCAATTGTTGCCAAAGCGAAGATTAAAATGACTGCCCAGTTTTTCAAATAAAAGTTTCCATGTGGGTTTACCCTCATTCCTGGCACTTAAAAGTTCATTGATCAGGACATCCAATTCGCTTAAATGTTCTTTGGACAAATAGGAAATAGCACCTTTTTTAATGGACTCCATCAGGGATTCCGGATTCAGGGAATTTGCTGTGAGCATCACAGCCGGGATATCCTGCTTGACACATTCTTCCAGGAGTTTAATTCCATTTACTCCCATTATATCGAGAATGGCAAGGTCATACCGGGTCTGAAGGATTTTTTCCGATGCAGTTTCATAGTCACTGGCCACATCAATTTTTGCTGGTTCAAGGATTTCCGCTATGGTTTCAATCACATCTAATTCATCATCCACGGCCAGTATATGCTTGCCCTTGAGAAAAGAGTTGATTTTTGTCATTTGGGTCTCTCCTTATAAATTAATATATAATAGGGAAATAAAATATTTACTTATTATTGTTTGGGTATCTTTGGTATTTATAGGGAAAAAATTAATCAGTTTTATTTTTTTCCCTAATTATAAAAAGTTAACCAAACTCGGTTGAAAAGTCAAGACAATAAGCAATCCAGGTGCAATTCCAATAGATATCCATGGGGATAAATTTTTTGCCCAGAGAACTTCACTTGGATATATGTATTTTACATATTATCAGAACCTGTAATTATTCACAAGGAAATGGGAAGGAGCTGGAAATGGTAATAAAGACAAAATTTATCGGAATATCATCAAGCCCTGTAAAAACTTGATATGCTTCCAGTGGGCTGTCACCACTCCATTAGTCCCCTTGATGCCTCTGCCATGTCAAGCCGCCACGGTGAAGGGGTTTTTGAAAAAGAGGTGCGCCAGGGGATATTGGAAGATAAAGCCGGGTTGAAATCCGGTGAAATGCTTGTAAAAAGGGCTGTGGCTTTATCAAGGAAAATAAATCATTCCCTGGAACCAGCTGAAAATGATTGACGGAAAAAAGGCAAACCTATAATGTATGGCTTATTTCAGGTATATTTATTGTTATAAAAAAATAAGGACTATTGTGAGTCAGAAAAAAATTACAGGTTTTGATGAAATCAGGTCCCTGGCCGATCAATACAGATGTGATCAACAATCCATTGTGTTTACAAACGGTTGTTTTGATATCCTCCATGCAGGCCATGTTTCTTACCTTGCCATGGCAGCTGCCTTGGGGAAAATTCTTGTGCTGGGGCTTAACTCTGATACTTCGGTAAAGTTGATCAAGGGGGAGAATCGTCCCATAATTGGTGAGGACCACAGGGCACTGGTGATGGCTGCCCTTGAATCCGTGGACCACGTGGTTCTTTTTGATGAGCCTGATCCAGGCAGATTGATCGAAAATATCTGTCCGGATATCCTTGTCAAAGGAGCGGACTGGGGTGAAGATGAGATTATAGGAGCTGATTTTGTAAAAAAAAATGGGGGAAGGGTGGAAAGAATAGTCCTGGAGCCGGATATTTCCACCACAAAGATTATTGAAAGGATTGGCAGGCTGTATTATGGGGCAGTCTGAAATAAAATTTTTCAAATTTACAATTTTCCAGGATTATTCTGATCTGGTTCACGGTGTGTTCACAAGGTCAGGAGGGGTAAGCAGGGGGCGCTTTGATTCCCTGAATATCGGTAATAATTCTGGAGATGATCTTTCCGCCGTACGTGAAAACAAGAGCCGTATCCTTGCTGAAATGGGAACAAAACAGGCTGTTTTTCTGAACCAGGTCCATGGGATCGCTATCCATACAATAAAAAAGGATGAACACAGCTGTCTGCCAACCTTTTTTCCTGATAAAGAAAACAGCAAAAATCCCATTTTTGCCGATGGAATTGTAACAGACATGGAAGGAATATCCCTGGTAATCCAGGTGGCAGACTGCCAGGCAATTTTATTATTTGATCCTGAAAAAAAAGTTATTGCCAATGTGCATTGCGGATGGCGGGGCAGTGTGGAAAATATTATCGGCAATTGCATTGATGTGATGACAAAAAAATTCCAGTGTCAGCCAGGGCATATCCTGGCAGGGGTTTCCCCCTCCCTTGGGCCTTGCTGTGCTGAGTTTGTCAATTTTCAGGATGAAATACCCAAAGTTCTATGGAAATATAAGTTGCAGAACAGACCTTATTTTGATTTCTGGAAAATTTCCCGGGACCAGTTGATGGAAAAAGGCGTGGAAAAAGAAAATATTGAGATAATGAATATATGCACCAAATGCAATACTGATAAGTTTTTCTCTTTTCGTCAGGAAAAGACAACCGGCAGGTTTGCCTGTGTTCTGGCACTGAATAAGATTGCAGAAGGGTAAGGACAATAAGGTAAGGACAATATAATGGAAAAATTGGAACAAGTTTTTTTAACCCAGAAAGTAAAAGCCTCGGGGTGAGCGGCCAAACTGGATCCAGGGACGCTGGATCGAATTATTTCAGGCCTTGATATAAAATCCCATCCAGATTTGATTGTGGGACTTGATACACCGGATGATGCCGGGGTCTTCCGGCTGAATTCCAATACAGCCTTGATTCAGACCCTGGATTTTTTGACTCCAATAACGGATGATCCCTATGAGTTCGGACAGATAGCGGCTGCCAATTCCCTGAGTGATGTCTATGCCATGGGAGGGAAGCCTTTAACAGTTATGAATATTGTTTGCTTTCCAAGCTGCGATCTTGATGAAGATATCCTTGCCCAGACATTAAAGGGGGGACAGGATAAAATAAATGAGTCCGGTGCCATCCTTGTGGGTGGGCATTCAGTGGATGATGCTGAATTTAAATACGGGCTTTCCGTTACCGGGATAGTACACCCTGAAAAAGTGTTGACCAATTGCCGGGCCCAGGTTGGAGATGACATTATTCTGACCAAACCCATTGGAACCGGGATTATGTCAACGGCCATCAAGGCAAAATTGGCAGGGAAAAAGAATATCCAGGAATCGGTTGCTGTCATGTCCATGCTCAATAGGTCAGCAGCTCGGGTGATGAAGGATTTTGATGTTCATGCCTGTACCGATGTAACAGGTTTCGGGCTTGGGGGCCATATACTGGAGATGGCAAAGGGGTCTTTAAAACATGTAACCCTTTATTCTGACAAGGTTCCTTTATTGGAAGATGTAATGATGTTTGCTTCCATGGGAATGGTTCCGGCAGGGGCCCATAAAAACAGAGCATTTTTCAAGGACTTGATCCAGGTAGAACCGACAATGGACAGGGCACTTTTGGATCTCATGTTTGATCCCCAAACCTCCGGGGGGCTCTTGATCTCTTTGAAAAAGCAGGATGCTGAGCCCTGTGTTGCCCAGATGGAAAAAAAAGGCATAAATGCCAGGATTATTGGTGAAGTAATCCGGGATAGCACCAAAGGATTTTTAGATATTATTTAATGCTTTTTTCGCATTGACTTAGGTTTGAGCATATGGTACTTGCTTTCAATATAAATTGATCTTTGTAAAGCTGGAGACCGTCCGTAAAAAAAGGCATAGGGATGAAAAAGGAAACAGGCAAAACCGTTAGAGAACTGGGATATTTTGCCAGTCTGGGAATGTCAGTGGCACTTTCGATTTTTATTGGTCTGGGAATTGGGCTCTGGCTTGATAAAAAATTTGAAACAGATCCTGTACTGATGTTTGTGGGGCTGGCCTTAGGCATTGCCGCAGGCTTTACAAATATTATCAGGGCAGGGAAAAAAGGGCAGAAGTTTTAATGCAGGATATTCAAAAGATTGTGATCTTTGTAACTAGAACCAATTGGATACTGCTGGTGGTGGCAAGCCTGGTATCCCTGATGACAACACCGGCAAAAGTCTATTTAGGGGTTTTGCTGGGCGGGTTGATTGTGTCAATAAATTTTTATCTTTTGAAAAAAACCATTGTAAACAATTTCTGTCCCGAGGTGGTATCAGAAAAAGGTACTTCCCTTGTGGGGAATGTCCTGGTAAAGTATTATATCCGATTTTTTATAAGTGGAGGACTTATCTTTCTGCTTATTTCAAATCATATTGTCCATCCACTGGGGCTTCTGGCGGGGCTTTCTGTGGTTGTTGCAAGCATGTTTCTGGCGACCATGCTTGAGTTAACAAGATTATTTTTCAAGGAGGCGGTATAAGGTGGAACATCCATATTTAATTCTCACTTCAGTTTTCAGCATGTTTGGTTTGGAAGAATGGGCTGGTAAAAATCCCCATGTTACCTATATGTGGCTTAGCATGATTATTTTGATCTTTTTCGGCTGGCTTGCCGGAAAAAGTGTTTCCATGGTTCCAAAGACGGCACAGAATGTATTTGAAGTGGTGATCTCAGGTCTAGAGGAGTTCATGGTTACCATTACAGGGGATGAGGGCCGTAAATCCTTTCCTCTGGTATTAACCATATTTTTATTTGTTCTTTTGGGAAACCTTATGGGGCTGGTTCCGGGATTTTACCCTCCCACTGCCAGCATCAATACAACACTGGCCTGTGCGCTTATAGCAGTTTCATGGAGCCATGTCATCGGTATCCAGCGCCATGGGATCAAATATATCAAACATTTTCTGGGACCTGTTCCGGCCATGATTCCCCTGTTCCTTCCCATTGAACTCATTGGTCATAGTGCAAGGGTATTGTCCCTGACCTTCCGTCTTTTCGGCAATATGATGGGGCATGAACTGGTGGTGGGAATCCTGCTGACCCTTGGCGGCATGTTTCTGGCTCCTTTACCGATCATGGCCCTAGGCGCATTTGTTGCTCTGGTTCAGGCCTTTGTGTTTTTTCTCTTATCCACCATGTATATTGCCGGTGCAATTGAGGAAGCTCATTAATGACCTAAAGGTCACACGTAAGTCTTTTTACGGGAACTTGGAAGAAGCCCCGTTATTATTTATATTAATTAATTGTAATAAGGAGTAAAAACATGGAATTTCTAGTTGGTAGTGTATGGGCAGCAGGTCTTGCAATTGGTATCGCAGCATTTGGTTGCGGTATTGGTCAGGGTTTGGGTCTTTCCGGTGCAATGAGCGGTATTTCAAGAAATCCTGAAGCAGCCGGTAAAATCCAGGTGAACATGCTGATTGGTCTTGCAATGATCGAATCTCTCTGTATTTATGCGCTGGTTGTTTCTCTTATTCTTATGTATGCTCATCCTGCTCTTAAAGGTGCTGTCGCTGCAATGGGCGGTCATTAAGACTTATAGTAAGGCTAAATAAGACTATTCGTAAAGGTGCAGTGCTGAGAGGCGCTGCACCTTTTTTTTGTTTTTGTAGGATTTTTCTTGCCTGACTTTTTTGGGACTGGTATGTTTTAAGAGGTTATGTGTTGTTTGTTATGGGTTCGGTATAAATAAAATTGTCCGGTTTGGGAGGTAGCCAATGAAAAATGAATCAATTGGGTTTCAGTCCATTTCTGAGGGAAAAGAACCTGGTGAGAAAAAAGAATATGAGCAGCTGGTTCGTCAATCATTTCGTATCCCTGTATCTGACAAAGAATTTATACAGGTAATTATCAGAGAAAAGAAATATTTTGTGTCAGATATCAGTCAAAAAGGAATTGGCTTTAGTATAGACAGCCGGCTTGGTTTTGAATACGGTGAAATTCTGACCCATTGTGAATTAAGACTGACCGATAAGGTCAGGTTAAACAATTTGACTGCCAGGGTTATTCATTGTTCCTCCACTGAGACCGGGTATTTGCAATATGGCATACAATGGATTGATCTTGGAAGCCAGGAAAAGAAAACTCTTAAAGAGATCCTTTCCCAGATGCAGTCAGGAGTCCTT
>Ga0307988_1000513_pt1 | contig 26694 bp, 25 predicted proteins | sample EllFjometagen183_FD_203166 | JGI IMG/M metagenome (GOLD analysis project Ga0307988, IMG submission 203166) | Marine microbial communities from Ellis Fjord, Antarctic Ocean - #183 | ecosystem: Environmental > Aquatic > Marine > Unclassified | place: Southern Ocean | collected 2014-10-08 | reverse complement strand
AGAATTTAACTAAAAGAACAGTTGGGCGGAAACTGGATTTTATAATTCAGGAAATGAACAGAGAATCAAACACTATTGGTTCGAAATCATCATCTCTAGAGCTAACGAATTATGCGCTTGAATTAAAAAGTATAATTGAGAAGCTAAGAGAACAGGCTCAGAATATAGAATAAGTGGAAATCTGATTGAAACATGTCAGAACTGCCTAAAAAAGAGGAAGACAATGAAATTAATCAATATAGGATTTGGAAACATGGTATCCACATCAAGGATCATCTCAATTATAAGCCCTGAGTCAGCCCCTATAAAAAGAATGATTCAAGAAGCACGTGAGAAGGGAACCCTAGTTGATGCTACTTATGGAAGAAGAACCAGAGCAGTTATTGTGACAGACAGTGGACATGTGGTGCTTTCAGCACTGCAGCCTGAAACAGTAGGTCACAGACTTGAAGATAAAGAAACACAGGAAGTGCAGGCGTAACGATGGCTGAAAAAGGAATACTGATAGTAGTATCAGCCCCATCAGGTACAGGCAAAGGTGCCATTATAGAAAAACTTCTAGAGAATGATAAAAACATAACTCATTCTGTTTCAGCAACTACCAGAACTCCCAGAAAAGGCGAAAAAAATGGTGTTAGCTACTATTTCATTGATAAGCTGGCATTTGAAGAAATGATTTCAAATGGTGCACTGCTTGAATGGGATGAATACTGCGATAATTATTATGGCACACCAAAAAAATATATTAATGAAAATACTTCAAAAGGTGGAGATGTAATATTGGATATTACTGTTGCCGGTGCAGTTAATATTAAAAAAGAGTGTCCTGAGGCAGTTATGATATTTGTCCTTCCTCCTTCTATTAAAGAACTCGAAAGAAGAATTACAGGACGTGGCACAGACAGTGCTGAGGCAATAAAAAGCAGACTTGATTATGCTTATGCAGAATTTAAACACGTTGATGATTATGAGTATGTGGTTGTAAATGATGACCTTGAAATCGCAGTACGCGAAGTTGAAAATATTGTTACAGCAGAACGTATGAAATATACAAGAAACCCATCCATTATGGATAAACTATATAAAGGAGATTTGAAATGATCTTATACCCATCATTGGAAGAACTAGAAAAGAAAATTGGACTTAGATTCAGCGTGGTTATGGCCGTTGCGAAAAGAGCAAGGCAGCTTACTGAAGGTGCTCGTACATATTACAAGGGCGATAGTCACAATCCTCTTACGATTGCAACTTACGAACTAAGCACAGGCGGTGTTGTTTGTGTGCCAAAAGAAGAAGGATATTTCGAAATACCGGAAGCCACCGGTACTATTGAAGATTAGGAGACAGGATGAGCAACGAGAAAACCATGGAGAAAATGGTATCCCTGGCCAAAAGAAGGGGATTTATATTCCCGGGTTCCGAAATATACGGCGGATTGGCTAATGCATGGGACTATGGCCCACTGGGATCAGAATTAAAAAACAACATCAAAAAAGCTTGGTGGAAAAAATTTGTACAGCAGAATCCATATAATATAGGAGTCGACTGTGCTATATTAATGAACCCAAAAGTTTGGGAGGCCTCAGGGCATATCGGCGGATTCAGCGATCCGCTGATTGACTGTAAAGAATGCAAAACACGTTATCGGGCTGACCAAATAACTGAAGAGTTTAATGCAACCAATGGCATTGAAATGAATGTAGAAGCTCTGACTGAAGAGCAGTTGATTGATTATTTAAGGGAATCCAAAATTCCATGCCCTTCATGCGGTAAAAGCAATTTTACAGATATTCGCAAATTCAACCTTATGTTTAAAACATTCCAGGGCGTTACAGAAGACAGCGCAGCAGAAATATATCTACGACCGGAAACTGCTCAGGGAATTTTCGTGAATTTTAAAAACATACAAAGAACAACACGTAAAAAAATCCCATTTGGAGTAGGTCAGATAGGGAAATCTTTCAGAAATGAAATAACTCCCGGTAACTTTATATTCCGTACAAGAGAATTTGAACAGATGGAAATGGAATTTTTCTGTAAGCCCGGTACTGACATTGAATGGTTTAACTACTGGAAAAATTTCTGCCATGAATGGCTTCTTAACCTTGGCATTAAAGATGAAAATATAAAAATGAGAGATCATACAAAAGAAGAACTTTCTCATTACAGTAATGCAACCACTGACTTTGAATATAAGTTCCCATTTGGCTGGGGTGAATTGTGGGGTATAGCAGACAGAACTGATTTTGATCTTAAGCAGCATGCTATGGCGTCAGGTGAAGATATGAACTATTTTGACCCTGTAACCAATGAAAAGTATGTGCCTTATGTAATTGAACCAGCATTGGGTGTAGAACGAATGCTTCTTGCATTTATGTGTGAAGCGTATAATGAAGAAGAACTTGAAGGCGGAGACAGTCGGGTTGTAATGAAATTTTCTAATCAACTTGCACCGTATAAAGCAGCTGTATTGCCATTATCTAAAAAACTCGGTGAACAGGCACGTGAAGTATTTAGTCTAATAGCTGTTGATTATAATTGCGAATATGATGAAACAGGAAGTATAGGAAAGCGTTACAGACGCCATGATGAAATAGGAACGCCTTATTGCTTTACCTATGATTTTGATTCCCTCGAAGACAACTGTGTAACAGTTCGTTACAGGGACACAATGGAACAAAAAAGAATTCCGATCGATGAGATTGTTGAATTCCTTAATGAAAATATGAAATTTTAATGGAGGAAAAGAACATGAAAAAGTATGTTTATCTGTTTACAGAAGGTAACGCAGGTATGAAAGACTTACTGGGAGGAAAGGGAGCTAATTTATCAGAAATGACAAATATCGGCCTTCCTGTACCAAGAGGATTTACAGTATCAACAGATGTTTGTACAAGATATTATAAAGATGGAGAAGTTATCCAGGATGATATTCAGAAGCAGATTGATGAAGCACTTGAAATTACAGAAAATGTAGTTGGAAAGAAACTCGGTGATGCTGAGAATCCATTCCTCGTTTCTGTAAGAAGCGGAGCTAAAGTATCAATGCCGGGTATGATGGACACAGTTCTCAATCTGGGCTTAAATGATGTAGTTGTTGAAGGTCTTGCAAAACTGACCGGTAATGCAAAATTTGCATATGATAGTTACAGACGATTCGTTATGATGTTTTCGGATGTTGTTATAGGCGTTGATAAAGCAAAATTTGAAAGAAAAATGGATGCAATTAAAGAAGCTAAGGGCGTTGAATTTGATACTGACCTTACTGCTGATGATATGAAGGAAGTTCTTGCTGCTTTTAAGCAACTTTATAAAGATGAAATGGGAACCGAGTTTCCACAGGATCCAAAAGTACAACTTAAAAAAGCAATTGTAGCTGTTTTCCGTTCATGGGACAATGAAAGAGCAATCATTTATAGAAGAATCAATGATATCCCGGGTGATATAGGAACTGCAGTAAACGTTCAGGAAATGGTTTATGGAAACATGGGTGATGATTCTGGAACAGGTGTTGCTTTTACAAGAAACCCATCAACTGGTGAAAAAGTTCTTATGGGCGAATTCCTTATGAATGCGCAGGGCGAAGATGTTGTTGCTGGTGTTAGAACACCACAGAAAATATCCCAGCTTCAAAATACTAATAAAGGAATATATGACCAGTTCATTAAAATAGCAAATGATCTTGAGGATCATTATCATGATATGCAGGATATAGAATTTACTATTGAAAAAGGTAAATTATTTATACTTCAGACCAGAAATGGTAAAAGAACAGCTACGGCTGCTTTGAAAATTGCAGTTGATTTGGTTTCTGAAAAAATGCTGACAAAAGAGGAAGCACTTTTAAAAGTTGATCCTAAACAGCTGGACGCATTACTGCATCCTACATTTGCTGAAGAAATGTTAAAAGAAGCAACTTCGATTGCAAGTGGACTTCCTGCATCACCGGGTGCGGCTACAGGAAAAGTATATTTCACTGCTGAAGATGCTGCTAATGCGCATGAAAACGGTGAAGAAAGTATAATTCTTGTAAGACTTGAAACGTCTCCTGAAGACATTGAAGGAATGCACGTATCTCAGGGAATCTTAACTGCACGAGGCGGAATGACAAGTCATGCTGCTGTTGTTGCAAGAGGAATGGGAACTTGCTGTGTATCAGGTTGTGGAGCAATTAAAATTAATGAAGAAGAAAAAACATTCGTAATCGGCGATAATAAATTTGCTGAAGGCGACTGGATTTCACTTGATGGTTCAACAGGTAAAATTTACGGAAGCAAGCTTCCTACAATCGAACCTGAAGTTACCGGCGATTTTGCTGAATTTATGGCTTGGGCTGATGAGGTAAGAACACTTAAAGTTCGTACTAATGCAGATTCACCTTCTGATGCAGCAACTGCAGTGAAATTTGGTGCTGAAGGTATCGGCCTTTGCAGAACTGAGCATATGTTCTTTGAAACTGACAGAATCAGAGCTTTCAGACAGATGATACTTTCTGAGAATCTAGAACAAAGAGAAGAAGCACTTAAAAATATTGAACCTCTACAGAGAAGTGATTTTGAAGGAATATTTAAAGAAATGAAGGGCAAACCTGTAACAATTAGGTTCTTAGATCCGCCGCTTCATGAATTCCTACCTAAGGAAAAAGACGATATAATCGAACTTGCTGAAGATATGGGTATATCTGTTGAACAGCTGGAAACAACAATAGACGAACTGCACGAACTTAATCCTATGCTAGGTCACAGGGGATGCCGTCTTGCAATTTCATATCCTGAAATTGCTGTAATGCAGACAAGGGCAATCATTGATGCGGCTCTTAATGTCAGCACTGACGATGAACCTGTTATTCCTGAAATAATGATTCCACTTGTTGGCGATGTTGAAGAATTCAAATATGTTAAAAAACTGGTTGTTGAAACTGCTGATGCAATGATTCAAAAGAGCGGAAGAAAACTTGAATACCTTGTTGGAACTATGATTGAAATTCCAAGAGCAGCATTAACTGCTGATGAAATTGCAAAGGAAGCTGAATTCTTCTCATTTGGTACAAACGACTTAACACAAATGACTTACGGCCTCAGCAGAGATGACGCCGGAGCATTCCTTGGCGATTACTACTCAAAGAAAATATACGAGTCTGACCCATTTGCAAAACTTGATAGAAAAGGTGTTGGATCATTGATTAAAACTGCAGTTAAGCTTGGTTCAGAAGCACGTCCGGGAATCAAACTTGGTATCTGCGGAGAACACGGTGGAGAACCTTCGTCAATCGAATTTTGCTATCTTGCAGGATTGCAATATGTATCATGTTCACCATACAGAGTACCTATCGCACGTTTAGCAGCAGCACACGCAGTATTAAACAATAGATAGTAACTAAAATAAATTATAAAAAGGAACGCAAATGCGTTCCTTTTTTTAAATCTGGAACCAAAGGTTGTCTAGAATACTCATCGGAATAAAAGGTGCCTTCAATATTTTTGGGTTTTGATAAAATCATTCTCTAATGATAAAATTGTAATCTGATGATTAAGGGGAAAAATTATGAATAAAATATATGCAGATTTGGCTGATGCATTGAATGCATTACCAAATGCTTTTCCAAGAACCAAAACCGGTTCTGACCTTCGGTTGTTGGAATTTATGTATAGTGAAAAGGAAGCAGAGTTTGCCAGTCAGCTATCAGGGAACTGGGAGACAACTGAAGAAATTGCCAAAAGGTTAAATAAACTGACAAAAGAAACTCTATCAGGCCTTTTTGCCTTGGTGCGTGAGGGAAAGGCATGGATAAATAAAGGAGAGGGCAAGGCAAAATTCCGTCTAGCGCCATTTATTGTGGGCAGCTATGAAGCACATATTAATCATATGAACAAAGAAATGGCGTTGCTGGTAGAAGACTACATGAATGATGGGGGTGTAGCGGGTATAATGAGACCCCAACCTGCTGTGCACAGAGTTGTTCCTACTGTAGAATCAGCAGATTTAGAATGGATATTGCCATATGATAATGTGCGTACCATTATAGAGAATGCTGAGACATTCCATGTTCAGGACTGTATCTGCCGAAAAGAGAAAGAAGTTCTGGAAAAAGGATGCGAAGCACCTAAACACAACTGTTTATCCTTTTCAACCGTTAAAAGGGGAGAAAAACCCGGTGACATAACAAAAGATGAAGCACTAAAACTTTTAAAAGACGCAGAGGAGGCAGCTCTTGTACACTCAGTGAGTAATGTAGTAAACGGATTGAGTTATATATGTAATTGCTGTGGTTGTTGCTGTGGAGTTCTAAGAGGTATAACAGAGTGGGGCATAGAAAACTCCATGGCACGTGCAAATTACGAGGCGATTGTAAATGAGGATGACTGCATAGGCTGCGAAATTTGTATAGACCGCTGCCAGGTGTCAGCTATAACAATGGTTGAGGGGAAAGCTGTAATTAACAGAGATAAATGTATTGGTTGCGGATTGTGCATAACAACCTGCCCTTCAGAAGCTATAAAGCAGAGACCAAGACCAAAAGGAGAACAAACAGTTCCTCCTGAAAATTTCGGGGTATGGGAAGCAGAGAGGCTAAAAGACAGAAATATTATTTAGATTGTCCAATGTATCCTAAAGATATCTTGAACGGGGTCAACCAGCTGCTCTACGGCGTTCACTCAGGATATTAGCAATAATACCCATCAGAATAAACACAGAGCCAGCAATTGCGAAGACTGTAGGAATTTCAACTATAAAGATTAAAACCCATATAGGATTAACCAGAGGCTCTAGAAGGCATATCAGAGATGTATCAAGCGGGGAAATGTGTTCTAATGATTTAATATAAAATAGGTAGCCTACAGCTATCTGGAATGCACCGAGAAATACTATACCAAGAATTCCTTTTAGGTCAAGAGAAGCAGTGATTCCTGTAACATCAGATACAAAGGGAAGTGCCAGTATAAAAGTGGCAAGGTTGCAGATTGAGATCAATCCGGGGCCTGAAATTCCGTGATCTTTCGCTGAAAAATGTCCGACACCTGCAAAAGCTATTCCTGTTGAAAGTGCCAAAAGATTTCCGGTGATATTTGTACCGGATTTTGGTTCGAACAGAAAGATAATTATTCCGACTGTTACAAGAGCAATAGGAAGAATTTTTTTAATATCAAACTTTTTATAGTAAACAGCATAAAAGACAAAAAGCCATATGGGGGCGGTATACTGAAGAATTATTGCATTGGCTGCAGTGGTCAGCTTGGTAGCCATTACAAATCCGATCAATGTGTAGGCATAGCAAAGTATCAGCAAGATGAGATTCTTGCTCCAGATAATTTTTTTTGGTTTTATAAAGGGAATAAAAACTAAACCGGCAACCAAGGAACGTGCGGCAGCAATATATATGCCGGGGGCTTCAACAAGTTTTATAAAAACACCGCCGCTGCTCCAAATCAAAGCTGCTACGGCGGCATAAATAATTCCTTTTTTACGATCCACTATTTAACCTCGTAAGTCCAGTTGAATTCATCTTCAATTTTACCAAACTGAATACCGGTCAGTGTATCATAGAGCATTCCGGTAACCTCGCCAATGTCATTGGTATTGATAACATAATCTTTGTCTTTATACCTAAGTTCACCGATAGGAGATATAACAGCAGCAGTTCCTGTGCCAAAAATCTCCTCCAGTTTACCGTTTTTGTGTGCTTCTATAATTTCATCAATAGATATAGGATGTTCTTCAACGATATAACCTTTGCCTTTTAAGAGCTTTATGCATGACATACGGGTTATGCCTGACAGAATGCTACCGGATAGAGAAGGCGTCACTATTTTCCCATCAATTTTGAAGAATACATTCATAGCGCCAACTTCTTCAACATATTTGCGATGAACACCATCCAACCAAAGTACCTGAATAAAGCCAAGTTTTTCTGCTTTATCTTGAGCTTTTAAGCTAGCGGCATAGTTCCCCATGGTTTTAGCTGTTCCGGTACCGCCTGCAACAGCGCGGACATATTGGTCTTCAACAAATATTTTGACAGGGTTTAATCCTGAAGGATAATAATTGCCAACTGGTCCGAGGATAATAATAAACATGTATGTATGAGAGGGGTGAACGCCCAAAAATGGGTCAGTCGCAATAACAAATGGTCTTATATATAAAGAAGTACCATCTGCTGTTGGTATCCAGTCCTCTTCAAGTTTAACTATCTTATTAATGGCTTCAAGTACCTGAGCCTCATCGAGTGCCGGGATACAGATTCTGTCACAGGATCTGTTCAAGCGCTTAATGTTCTGGTCCGGACGGAATAATAAAGTACGTCCATCTTTAGTTTTATAAGCCTTTAATCCCTCGAAGACACCCTGGCCATAATGCAGCACACAGGTTGAAGGATCCAAAGGAATGGGTGAGTAAGGGACAATTTTAGGGTCATACCAGCCTTGTTCATCGTTGTAATCCATGATGAACATGTAATCAGTTGTGTTGCGTCCGAAACCCATAGTTTCTTCAGAAGGTTTTGTTTTTAGTTTTTTGGATTCAGTAAAAGTTATATTCATTGTCTCACTCCTTGCGTTTATTATGGTTAAAATATATTATACTAAAATAGATTAGAAAATTCAAAAACATTTTGGAGTGGCGATGTATAAATATCTACCGAATTTTATAGCGAAAAGCATATTTGAAATGGACTTACAGGTTTTACTGGATATGGGTGTAAAAGGTATTGCTGTAGATATTGACAACACGTTGGTTCCCATGAATGTTAAAACACCTGGTGATGAGGCAGTGGAGTGGATTGAAAAAGTAAAATCCATGGGTTTCAAAGTTTGCATTTTATCAAATGCACGAACCCACAGAGCAAAATTATTTATGGACAAGCTTGGTATCCATGGTATAGGTTTTGCAAATAAACCGGGCCGAAAAGGGTATGACAGAGCAGCTGCATACATGGGGCTTGCCAACAGCGAATGTGCAATCCTTGGTGATCAGCTTTTTACGGATATAAAAGGCGGGGTTAAAGCGGGATTTGTTACGGTTCTTACTGATTACTTGGACGGTAATGAGATTCTGTTTGTAAAATTGAAAAGATTGCCTGAAAAAAGAATAATGAAAAAATATAGGGATGGTATAAAGAAAATATGATTCGATTTGGGCCTGCAGGCAATTCAGATACATTCTACGACGAAGGATATAAACGCACAACAGAGGCTTTTAAATGGTTAAATCATAAAGACATAGATGCTTTTGAATATCCATGTACCAGAGGTGTATTGGTAAAACAGGAAACAGCTGAAGAAATTGGAGCTGAAGCTGCAAAATATGATATAAGGCTCAGTTTACATGCGCCGTATTATATAAATCTTGCTGGAACAGAAAAAGAAAAACTTGAAAAAAGCAGAGCATATATAGAAAAATCAATAGAGGCAGCATTGTGGATGGATGCAAAGCGTGTAGTTGTACACCCAGGTGGAATTGGTAAGGACAGCCGGGATGCTGCAATGAAAAGGGCACTTGTTTTTTTTAGTGATGTCTTAAAAAATCAGAATCACAGTGAAATAATAGCTCCGGAATTAATGGGTAAAATAAATCAACTGGGCAACCTTGACGAAATTATAGCTTTTTGCAGAGTTGATGACAGGACTATCCCAACAATCGACTTTGGGCACTTAAATTCACGAACAAAGGGTGCGTTGAATTCGCCTGAGGCATTTGAAAATGTTATTATAAAGCTGGCAAATGGAATAGGGTGGGAGAGGACTCGAGGAATTCATGTTCACTTCAGTAGAATTGAGTTTACTGAAAATGGTGGAGAGAAACAACACTGGTCAATGAAAGATACTCAGTTTGGACCTGAATTTGATCATTTTATCCCCATTTTGATTAAATATGATATGACGTCAACTATTATTTCTGAGTCACGTGGGACCCAGGCAAATGATGCGAAGATGATGAAAGAGAGGTATTCAAATGCTTTTAATGGTCATAAACGGACCCAATCTAAATAAACTTGGTTCACGGGATCCTGAACAATATGGAACCAAAACATATATGGATTTGATTAGTATGATTGAAGAGAAATCCATTGACGAAGTAGTGATTAATTGCTTTCAAAGTAATTCAGAAGGAAAATTAATTGACTATATACAGCAGGCAGGTGAAGAATACAATGGAATAGTCATTAATCCAGGTGCTTATTCACATTACAGTTATGCAATTATGGATGCTTTGGCGGATGTTGAAATTCCGGTTGTGGAAGTTCACATTTCTGATGTGCATAGCAGAGAAGAATTCCGTAGAAAACTGGTAACTGCACGTAGTAGCGATAAACTTATTGCAGGTAAGGGCTTTGATGGCTATATAGAGGCAATAGATTACTTAATAGGAGTTAATAAATGATTAGTGCATTTGACAATAGAGTTGTATTGACAGGTTGTGCGTCGACTGAAGAATTTGTGCGATTACCCAAAGAGGTACTAAAGAAGGTAGACAGGCTTAAAGGGCTGTCTCATAACACATCAGGATTGCGTGTACGGCTTTACACAGATTCTTTAAATGTCAGGATTGTATCGGATAACAACAATATTTCGCAATATGCTCATATACCAATAAGTGCTCATAGTGGTTATGATGTATATATTAACAATGTTTTTAAGATCAATGTCAGGCCACTATATGGAAAATCATCTATGGATGAGACAATTGAATTACAGCAAAAAAAGAAAATGAATTTAATTGATATCTATTTTCCTCTGTATAATAATGTTGAATCACTTTCATTCGAATTGGATGAAAATGCGCTTATTAAAAAGGCAGAGAAACCTCTAAAACCAATACTTTTCTACGGATCGTCCATAACGCAGGGAGGTTGTGCATCACGACCGGGTAACTCATATACTAATATGCTTTCAATTATGCTTGAACGAAATATTATAAATCTTGGATTTTCAGGTAATGCTAGAGGAGATATGCCGATTGCAGAATATATAGGATCACTGGATTTGGCTGCATTTGTTTATGACTATGATCACAATGCACCTGATACAGATTTCCTTAAAAGAACCCATGAGCCGTTTTTTAAAAAACTTAGAAGTCTGAAACCCGACTTGCCGATTATAATGATGAGTAGACCGGGGTTTGAAAAGTGGGGTGAAACCGCAACAAATAATACTGTAGTTGTAATGACAACTTACTTAAATGCTTTAAAAGCAGGAGATAAGAATGTATATTTTATTGACGGCAAAACATTATTTGGAACTTATGGGCGAGACCGATGTACGGTTGACGGAACCCATCCAAACGATATTGGATTTGAAAGAATGGCAGAATCCTTACTGCCGGTTCTTAAAGAAATACTGGAGGACTAAATGAAAAAAAGAATGCAAAGTTTACAAAATGTAATAAAGGGGAAAAATCTGGAAGCAATGATAATAACTTCGCGTCCCAATACATTCTATTTTTCTGGATTTGGCGGAAGTTCATCAATAATTATAGTAACAGTAGGTAGAAAAATATTTGCCACTGATTTTAGGTATATAGAAACCGCTACTGAAAACTGCGGGGCAGATTATGAAGTTAATATGATGACATCTTCTGCAGATGCCTTTCTGATTGAAACAATTACTAAGCTTGGACTGTTAAATATTGGTTTTGAAGAAAATGATGTGTCATATAGTAGATACAATGGATGGACAGATAAGCTTCCTAAAGTAAAATTTTCTCCATTACAGTCAGAGATAACTAGGCTCAGGATGATAAAAGATGCAGAAGAAATAAAAAAACTGCAGACAGCAGTTACACTAGGTGATGATGCATTCAATCATGTATTAAAATTTATTAAGCCCGGAGTCAGCGAAAATGAAATTGCTGCTGAGATTGAATATTATATGAGAAGAAACGGCGCAAGTGCACCTTCATTTGAGACAATAGTAGCATCAGGTAAGCGTTCTAGCATGCCTCATGCTCAAGCAACAAATAAAACCATTGAATCAGGAGACCCTATAACAATGGATTTTGGCGCTTTGGTAGATGGCTATTGTTCAGATATGACACGAACAGTATTTGCCGGAAAACCGGAACAAAAAATTAAAGATATCTATAATACTGTCCTAAATGCTCAGGAAGCTTCAGAGGCAGGTGCCTTTGCTGGTAAAACCGGTCGCGAAATTGATGATATTTCCAGAAAAATAATATACAGAGCCGGATATGAGGGTTGCTATGGACATGGACTTGGACACAGTGTGGGTATTGAAGTGCATGAAGAACCTCGTTTTAATACAAAAGAAACCAGGGTAATGGAAAACGGCATGATTATGACTGTAGAACCCGGAATATATGTTGAAAACTATGGTGGTGTCAGAATTGAAAATATGATTGTTATCAACGATGATAAACCAATTGTTTTAACAAAATCAACAAAAGAATTTATTATTTTATAGGAGAAATTTAATGCAGATTTATGGCGCAGGATCATTAGAAGATATAAAAAAGTGTAGCGAGCTGGGAGTTAAAGGAATCTTAACTAATCCTCAGGGCTTTGAACAATATTTTGAAAATCAATATACACTTGAAGAAATTACGAAGTTAATTCTCAAAAACACACATCTGCCTGTATTTATACAGATACATGGAGAAGATGCTAAAACTATAGTTAAAAGAGGGCGGAAACTGCACAAACTTGACAGTAGAGTAGGTTTTAAAATAATTGCAGATGAAAAAGGCTTCAAAGCAGTTTCAGAACTACAAAGAGATGGCATAAATTGTATAGCAACAACTCTATTTACACTTGCTCAGGCGGCAGTTGCAGCCAGTGTTGGTGCGTTTGGAATATGTCCCTTTGTTTCGCGAGCTGTAGCAGTAGGAATTGATGCGCTTGGAATGCTTAGAACGGTAAAATCTGGTTATGAAAAACTGGATAATCCTCCCGAAATAATTGCAGTCAGCCTGAAAACAGTCGAGGATGTTGAATTAGCTCTTGCAGCAGGTGCAGATTCAGTAGGAATGAGATATCCATTGCTTCAAAAGATGATGTACCATCCCTTATCTGAAAAGGCCGAAAAACTATTTTCCAGAAACTGGGCAAATGTAAAGGGAGAAGATGTTAGCTACATTGATGCTGACAATGTAGAAGGAATTGCTGAATAAATCCAAGGCAGCCTTCAAGTTATGGTGAAAATATGAGTGATTCTCCTAAAATTTATGGGTTTGGCAGTGCATGTGTGGATTATAGAATTCATGTCCCGGATATGGGTAATGGCTATACTTCGAAAGTACTGGCAGACAATATTATTGAATTAGGTGGCGGCGCATGTGCGAATTGCCTTGTACAAGCAGCGCGGTTAGGTGCTGACTGTACATATATTGGGAAACTTGGTGATGACCATCAGGCAAGTTCAATATTAACATTGTTTTCTTCTGAAAATATAAAGACAGAATTATTAAAACCTGAAGAGGGTGTTATTTCACCGTTTAATGTTGCGGTTTATAAGGGAAAAGATAATCTAAGAGTAGGTGGCTACCTTCTTCCTAATTCATTAAAAACAATAACAAATGAAGATGCTCAGAATCTCACAGAAAAAATGACTAAAAACTCTGTTGTGATTGTTGAAATAGGAGAGATTCCACTTGGAACTGTCCTGGCATTTTCAAAGGCTGCCTTGAAAAGAAACATTCGCATTTTTATTGATGTAGATTTGGATCCCATTAAACAATTGAATTCATCTATAGAACTTTTTGAAAATATTTTAAATTGTGCAGATACAATAATTCCTAACTTTGAAGCTGTTAAAGATGTTTACAAAGTTTTTGATGAAGCTGGTTTGGCGACGCATATATCAAAAAAGCTGCAAAAAACAGTTATAGTTACAGCCGGTAAAAAAGGTGTTTACTATTGCAAAAACGGTAAAAATCCTGTGAATGTTCCTGCGGATAAAATTAGTATAGTTGATACAGTAGGCGCAGGAGATTCCTTCCATGGGAGCTTTTTATATTCAATTGCTCTAAATAATAGTCTTGAGAAATCTGTAAGATTTGCAGTCCAATGTGCCCAATTGACTTGTAGGGGCTTTGGCGCACGCACCTCAATGCCATATCTCGCTGACGTGAAAAAATTCCTATAAAAAACCGAGCTATCTAAGGGATAACTCAGTAAATTGTATAAACTATCCGGTGGATAATTCGGTAGTATTTACAGTCGACTGGATATCTCGCGGGCAACATGTACTCCGCTGGCTCCTGCCTGTGAAAGACCACGGGTAATTCCAGCGCCATCACCGATGGCAAACATATTTTTAACTGATGTTTCAAGATTATTGCTTAATTCAATTCGGGAGCTGTAGAATTTAACCTCAACACCATAGAGCAGAGTATCATTATTTGCTATTCCCGGAGCAATTTTATCAAGGGCGTATATCATTTCAATAATATTATCTAGATGTCGCTTGGTAAGAACCAAACTGAGATCACCCGGTGTGGCTTTAAAGGTTGGAGTAGTAAAACTTTGAGTCATTCTATGTTCAGTGGATCTTCGTCCTTTTATAAGATCGCCGAAGCGCTGAATCAGAACTCCGCCACCAAGCATATTTGATAGAGAAGCTATTCGTTTCCCATATTGGTACGGCTGATCAAAAGGATAGGTAAAACGATTGCTGACAAGCAGAGCAAAATTAGTGTTTTCACTACGTAATTTTGGATCTGAATAACTGTGACCGTTAACAGTTACAATACCGTCAACATTTTCTGCAACTACATGTCCGTACGGATTCATACAGAATGTTCTAACAACATCTCCATATTGTTTTGTACGGTATAGAAGTTTAGCCTCATAAACAATGTCAGTAATATGGTCAAATATTCTTGCAGGTAATTCAACACGAACACCTATATCAACCTGATTATTAATCAATTTTAGTCCAAGTTCTGAACAATTGTCTGCAAACCATTCAGCGCCTGATCGGCCTGGAGCAGCAATTAGGTAATCGCATTCGATTGTATCGTCACCGTTTATAGTAAGCTCGAATCCTCCATTTACTTTTTTAATTTTATCTACTTGGGTATTGCATCTAAGCTCGATACGTTCTTTTAAATATTCATATTGTTTTTTCAAAATTTCGAGATTGTTTTCAGTACCAAGATGCTTAACCTGTGCTTTAAGCAAGTGAAGATCATTTTCAAGTGCTTTTTTTTCAAGTTCACGTGCTTTTGGGGAATCAGTGGAGTAACGTTTTTTAGTAGCGCCGAAACCCACGTTTATACCATCGACATATTCAATTAAATCTAGCAATTTCTTATCACTTAGATAATCATTTAGCCAACCACCGAACTGTGTTGTAAAGTTAAACTTTCCGTCAGAAAAAGCACCTGCACCCCCGAAACCATGCATAATAAAGCAAGACTCACAATTAATGCATCGATCTACTTTATGTTCAATGATAGGGCATTTGCGCTTAAAAATTGAATTGCCTTTTTCCATCATTATTATATTTGCATCAGGATTAAGGTTATTAAGTTCATAGGCTGCGAAAATCCCTGAAGGACCGCCGCCGATTATTGCAACATTGTATTTTTTCATATTCCACCTGCTGAGTGTTATTTGCCTCTCTAATTATATCACAAGGGTGCCTTAAAGATATCGCATTTTTCTAGTTAACAATTAAGGCACCCTTTCATTTCTTAATATTCAAAGCACCCTTTAATTTATAATCAACAAGGCACCCTTTAAGTGGTTAGTTGTAATCGCTTGTGAACTGTTATAAAATTAATTTTATCGGGGGGAGATGGCATGGAAATACTTAAACAAAGAATTCGTGAGGACGGAATTGTTCTCGAAGGCAACATACTAAAAGTTGACAGTTTTTTAAATCACCAGATAGATATCCATCTTTTAGACGATATTGGGGAGGAGTTTTATAGACTCTTTAATGGTGAACACATAACAAAAATTCTTACAGTAGAATCATCAGGAATATCTGTTGCTTGTGCAGTAGCTCGTATATTTAAAGTACCTGTGCTTTTTGCAAAAAAGGGTAATGTCAAAACCCTGAATGAATACACATTCCGAGAACAATCTTATTCATTTACAAAAAAAGAATCATACTATATGAATGTTTCAAAGAAATATCTTGGTCCGGAAGATACTGTGCTAATAATTGATGATTTTCTAGCCAATGGAATGGCTATAGATGCTCTGCTTGGAATTATTGATCAGTCAGGTGCAGGACTTGCCGGAGTAGGTATTGTAATTGAGAAAGAATTCCAAAAAGGTGGCAAGAAACTAAGAGAGTCAGGAATTCGGCTTGAAAGCCTTGCTAGAATTGTTTCAATGAAAAATGGAGACATACAATTCTCATAAAATTTTTCTAAATCAAACTGTGATCAAACCATCTTTCGGATGATTTGATCATTTTGACGTAAGGAACTAAAAATTATATAATGAGTTATAAAATACAATGAGGTAAATATGAAACGAGTACTGATTATGGGTTGTCCTGGAGCAGGCAAGGCCAAATTAGCTGTACGCCTAGGTAGGATTACGGGGCTGGATGTATATCACATAAAAGATGATAGATTTTCCGTTCGACACACAGATAATGAAAAACTAGCATGGAAAGAAGCTGTTAGTAAAATCACAGAAAAAGATTCATGGATTATTGAAGGAACTCAAAGCATAACTTATAAGATGCGGATTAATCGTGCAGATACAGTATTATTTATAAGAGAAAAACCTTTTAATTGTCTGAAAAATTTTATAAAAAGAAGTCTTAGAAAAAAGATGGCTCACAGTAGAGATAGACTTAGAATCAGTGGTGATATGATAAAAAAAATTCTGGCATACCGTAAATCTATGCGCCCAATAATTGATGACTTAGATAAAAACAGTAAATCTAATTTAAATGTTATTTTCTTTAGCAACGAAGATGAAATTGATGTATATATCAAAGAATTAAGAATGGAGTATAAAGCAACGAAATGAAGCATATATTCCTAGTGGACATGAATGCTTTTTTTATAATGTGCGAGAGTATCAGCCGACCTGAGTTGCTTGAAGTTCCTGCAGCTGTTGGCGGTGATCCAAAAACCAGGCGGGGTATAATTCTCACCTCAAATTATAAAGCCAGATCATATGGTGTCCGAACTGCAATGACAATAAATGAAGCTTTGAAATTATGCCCCAAACTGATGATTGTAAAAAGCACCAAGGGGCTCTATTCTTCTTGCTCAAATGCGGTTTTTGATATTCTCAGACAATATACCCCTATGGTACAGCCTAGTAGTATTGATGAAGGCTATTTAGATGTGACCGGAAGCACAGATCTTTTCGGATCTCCCGATGAAATAGCTAAATGCATAATGGAAGATATAAAAAATGAGCTTGGGTTGTGGTGTTCTATAGGTATTTCTGAGAATAAATTTCTGGCCAAGATGGCATCTGATATGAAAAAACCTCTTGGTATCACTAAAATGTATAAAAAAGACATAGAGAAAATGATGTGGCCTCTACCTGTTGGTGAAATGTATGGTGTGGGGAAAAGTTCAGCAAAGCGATTAAAGCAAATAGGCTTTAATACAATCGGTGATATCGCTAGGGCAAATCCGGATTTTATCAGAGAAAAATTCGGGATTGGAATATATGACCATGCCAATGGTATGGGCAGTGATATTGTAGGAGGGGAGCACAAGGTAAAAAGCGCTTCTATCAGTAGGTCCAGCACAACAGCCCAGAATATATCAAATATTGAAGAAGCAAAAAAGCTTATGCTACATCTTGCTGAAGATGTAGGTTTAAAGGCACGCAAGAAAAATCTTAAAGGGAAAACTGTTCAGATAACTCTCCGCTATACTAATTTTAAAACTATAACCCGTCAAAAAGTTGTTTTCCCTACAAATCTCACCAGGGATATTGTAAAGACAGGTTATGAATTACTGGAAAAAAATTGGGATTCAAAACAGCCTGTTCGGCTTATTGGAATAGGTCTTGCAAATATTGATAAGGAAGATGCTCAGCTTAATGTATTTGATACTGTCATCAATAGAAAAGAGGAGAAACTCGAAAAAACTCTGGATACTTTAAAAGAGAAATATGGTGAGGACTATTTTAAGCGTGGTTCCGGCCTATAAACAACATTAAAAACCACCAAAATTTACAAAAATCTACCGGGGCTAGAAACCAGCATAAAATAAACAGGCATTGAGCCTGTTTTGTATTTTATAGAATGATTTTTCGGGCTTCGAGATAGAAACGCTTTTCATCTGCATGGCCCATTGAAAATGCTTTGCGGGGCAGAGTGCCTTCATCAATAACGGTTTTAAAAAATCCTGATTTATCAATAGGCGGAAGCAGTAAACCGGTGTTCTCTTCAGTAGAAAGTTCTAAGGTACTATCAGTGTCATGAATAAAATCTATTTCAATATCATTTTTATCAATAAATTTATCAAGGAATGACTGTATAGTAGCAACAGCCAGGTTGAATTTTGGTGCATTTATAGAAACAGCCTTCAAAGTCGTTCCGGACATTATACCAAATGTATGTGAATTCTTGTTATCATATTCCTTCTTAACAAAATCACTAAGTGATGAGATATCATTAAAATCCTGTACTGTTAAATCAAATTCGGAAGCCATTTCGCCAAGTAAATCAGCAATTGGGCAATCAAAAAGAACACGATGTATAGGCTCAAACTTCATGCCTTCATCATGTATATTTGTAATTTCTACAAGTGCAAATCGGGCAGGGTGCTCAGCGATTTCATCATTTTTGAGATCAACTTTAACATTTTCCCAATGCTGTTTAGCCGAAGCCAGTGAGTGGTTTCCATCTCCAACAGCATATAACATCATCGCTTTGTTATCACCGTATCTTGTAGTAAATGATTTTTTATCTGCAAGGGCAGTAATTGCATTGGCAATTGAAGAAAGAGCTGAATCCTCATTAATGTGGTGACCCTCAATATGACCGCCGTTTTTCATAAGATCAAAATCATAAATCTTTTTATACAAATTTTTTGTTTTTTCAAGAGGTTCAATAACAGTTTTTCCGGGGTCGTCAATTAAAAACAGAATATGAGGAAGTTCAAGAACGGCTTTTTCGCGAATTTTTACACGCGGAGGAATTCTTTCAATGATAGTTTTCTCCGTCGGACGAATCATTGACGATGAATCCTTATCAAAAGAATACATTTCAAGATCCACACAGGCCATAAGACCGTTACGTACATTGCCATAAGTTGTTGTTCTCTGAATATAGATAAAACCCGGTTCAAGTTCTTTTAAGATGCCAGAACGCAGATAACTTTTCATCTCCCGGAAAATCGATGATGAAATTTTTCTTTCCTTAGGAGTTCCAAGATAAACTTCAGGAAGAAAAAGTCTCAGCGATGATGGCGAAGAACCAACATTTTTATCAAGCTCATCCCAATATTCTGGGTCAGAGGAGTACTGGTCACAGGCTATGACCGCCCATTTTTCCATATCCATGTTTTCAGCAGGCACAAGGATTTTGGGAAGATTCAATCCAATATTAGAAAGTTTGTTTTTAATTAAAACCATAAATAAATTCTCCGATTACCGAAATATGATAAATGAATATTTCTCTTTGGTCACTGATATTATTTTTTGATGTACTGAAGGTCCTTAAGGTCTTTGTTTTTACCCATAATGGACACTATGTCATCTTCTTTGAAAATATAATCAGCACCAGGGGAGATATTCAAATCGTCACCTTTTCGTACAGCAAGTATATTGACCCTGTACTTAGCCCGGATTGCCAACTCAGTAATTGTTTTGCCAAGCCATTTTTCAGGTATGTTAGTTTCAATGATGCTGTAATCACCTGAGAGTTGTATACTGTCGATTATATTATGTGAAGCTAGGTTGTTTGCAACTCTGATAGCCATATCACGTTCGGGAAAAATAACACGGTTAGCACCAACGGTCATTAAAACTTTGGCATGTAGGTCATTCTGAGCCTTTGAGATAATGTATTTAGCGCCCAGCTCCTTTAATAGAGCAGTGGTCAAAATACTTGACTGAAGATCGTTGCCAATAGCAACAATTGCTGCGTCAAAATTTGAAACACCTATGGATTTTAGAAACTCTTCATTAGAAATTTCAGACGTAATAACATGAGCCAGATCTTCGCTGACTTCTTGTACAGTCTGAGGATTTCTATCAACACCAAGGACGTCATGTCCCAGATCAGATAAAGTTTTGGCAAAAGCTTTTCCAAAACGTCCAAGTCCTAATACGATATATGAATTCATTGTAAACCTCCGTTATCCAACTGCAATTTTGCCCTCGGGATATGAGTATGGTTTCTTTGGCGCCAGCTGTGATAGTGACAGCGCAAGTGCCAGGGGACTGACTCTTCCCACGAACATTGTGATTGTTATCATAATTTTTCCTGCCAGTGGCAGCGACGGTGTTATTCCTGTGGACAGTCCGACGGTGCCAAAGGCCGATACTGCTTCAAAAATACATTCCTTGAAGGTGCCGGCATCGCTCAATAATAATACAAAAGTGGTAAAGAACACAAGAGCCAATGCTACAAAAAAGATTGCGAGAGATTTTCTGACAACCACCGGATTGACTTTGCGTTTAAGTATATTAACCTCATCACTGCTTTTCATATAAGTGAAAATTGCAAAGAGAACAATAGTAAAAGTAGTAATTTTAATTCCGCCTCCTGTTGAACCCGGAGCTGCACCTATAAACATAAGTATCATAGTCAGAAACTGTGACTGAGGAAGCATTTCATCTATTGGCAGTGTGTTAAACCCAGCTGTTCTTGGAGTAACTGCATGGAAAAATGAATTATATAGACGCTGGAAAAATCCCATTCCCTCCATAGTGTTGCCATGTTCAAAGATAAAGAATAGAACTGTTCCTGATATTATCAGAATAGCAGTCATGATAACAACAACCTTGGTATGAAGCATGAAATCCTTAAATTTTCGGACACTGATAATATCTTTCCAAACTACAAAACCAAGCCCTCCGATAACGAATAATAGACCAATGGTCATAACAACTATAAAATCATTATTAAATCCTGTAATACTTACAAAAGGAGCTGCGGCAGTTCCCATAATGTCAAAACCTGCATTACAGAATGCGGAAATTGAATGGAATACACTTTTGGCCAAACCACTAAAAAAACCAAATTTTGGGATAAAGCGAGTAGCCAGCAGCAATGCACCAATTGCTTCTATTGAAAATGTGGCAATGATTATATACCTGAAAAGTTTTACTACGCCCTGAAGGCTAAACTCGTTTAAAGATTCCTGTATAGTAAGACGTTCTTTTAGACCGATATTTCTGCCCAGTATCAATGAAAAAGTAGATGCGGCGGTCATTATTCCCAGTCCTCCGATTTGGATTAATATGAGGATAATTGTCTGTCCGAAAGCTGACCAGGTAGATGCGGTATCTGCAACAACAAGACCTGTAACGCATACAGCGCTAGTAGCTGTAAACAATGCATTGGAAAAACCTATACTACCGGATGCTTTAGTAGCAAAAGGCATTATAAGTAACACTGTTCCTGATATAACAGCAAGCAAAAAAGCCACCACGATTAAAGCCGCGGGTGACAGAGACCTGAACACATTTTTACTTTTTAAGACTCTTTTCATCAGCCATCCTTAACGCTATACAATTCTCTTGTAATATACCACTTTTATAAAATTCAAACAAGTTGTATAGATAGGTGGAAAACCGGAAAAGTGACCTCTTGTAGCGTTGAAAACGACACTTCAGACACTAAAACGTGGAATTTAATATTTTCAATATAAATGTGCTAATTAAGAATGAAGAATATCAAATTTTAAATTATTTATAAAATAGTAAGGTGCATAACTTAAGAATAGAACTATTACAGGTCTGTTGACTTTACTGAAAGACTTTATGAACTTTTTGTTAACCTTTAACACAAATAGATAATCATAAATGATTAAATGATATACTGAGGATAAGTTTTCTTATAATATAGAGATATAACATGATTAGGAGAATCAATTTTAAATATGCTAAAGATTAATAAACTTATCAGCTTAATTATTATAGGTTCAATTGTTTTTTTGCTTGCGTCTTGCAGTCAGAAAACTGAAGATATTTCAGTGATATCTAAAACACCTCCGGATTTAAATATTATGGCGGAAATTTATGATACCACTAATGGTTGGATTGCAGATAAGTCAGGAATGTTCAGCTATAAAGAATACCATCCGATAAAAGGAATTGATTTATATTTTGACACCAAGGTCGGTTGCCCGGATAATATGGTACTTTACAAAAGTGAAGTTGATGGAAATAAAATGTACGGATACATGGATACAGATTTTAATGTGCTCAGTGAACCAATAAATGAACGACCAATGATTTTTCAATATGGTTATGCACTTTTATCTAAAGATTATAGACACAAGGTGATGGACAGGGCTTTTAATATTGTTGATGAAAGGGGCTTTTCAAGCATTGTCCAGGGAGATAGTATTTTATATATCGACTGGCATTATTATCCTGTCGATGAGCCCCGAATTATTGGTGGTATCGACCGTGATACGTATTTAATACCATATACAATCACACATAATAAAGAAACTGGTGAACTCTTACCCATTCCATTAACAGGTTTTAAAAAAATAAACGATGTATATGATAAGGATGTTGCTCCAGATGATAATTTTGTAATTCCAGCGAACTTTATCGTTACTAATGGCTTCAGTGATGGATTGGCCCCGATTATCTACAATGATGGTTTTGCTTTTATTAATGAAGAAGGTGCTATTGTAATAGATAATTCTTATGACTCTTATTACCAGCTTTTTATAGATGGTGTTGCAATAGTTTCTACCCACGATAGGGAAATAAATGGAGAATTGGAAAGTGGATTATGTATAATTGACAAAGAAGGCAACGAACTAACTGATTTATATATATGTATTGAAAGTTACAAAGATGGATATGCTGCGTGCTGTATAAAAGGTGGGCAATGGACATATTTTGATACCAAAGGTAAGAGTATAAATGAAGTGGACTATTTTGAAGTTAATACTTTTTCTGAAGGAATAGGCAGGGTAAGATTTCAGGATGGATACTCTTTTATTGATACGGATGGCAACCAGATAGGAGGGTCCTTGTTTGAAAATGCATCAGATTTTAGCGATGGTATGGCAGCTGTGCAAGTGAATGGTTTATGGGGATATATAGGAAAAGACGGACTATACAAAATTGACTCAAAATACCGTAGTGCATCTTCTTTCGATAATGGATTTGCCATTGTAAAAGTTAGAGTTGATAGTCCTGGAGTTATTATTGATGAAATGGAAAACAGATACCTCGAGGAATTAGGTATTACCAGGCTGACCAGATTTAATGATGATGGTTATGCTATTGCCTTAACAAATAGGATTGTAAATGGGATTATGGAAACAACCTATTATATGATCCATTCTGAAAATTATGATAGATGATAGTAACAATTTTAGAAAATTTTTAGAGATTTATATCAGATATGAAATAATTAACCCGCACATAGATTAGAAAGCATATCATAAATCTTGTATTGTACAACTAAAAAAAGCATCTATTAAATAATCTGCAGAAAGAATGCTTTTTTAATATTAAAGGCTGCCTTAAACATAAACTAAAAGCTTGTTCGAGATATTTGATTAAGGCAGCCTTTGACTTTGGTTGTATGTTCACGTAGAATTCACAAAAGATGCTCATATAAACCGGTATACATTGAACACTAAAAAATTGACTGGGGAAACTATGGATTACACACAATTGGGAATTGACCAATTACAAAAAGCTATGGGAAACGGCGAAATAACATCTAAAAAACTTGTTATAGCATATATGAAAAAGATTGCAGCAATTGACAGCTGTGAAGACGGTCTTAATTCTGTGGCAGAAATTAACCCTGATGCCATTTTCATTGCTGAAGAACTAGATAAAGAACGCGCTGATGGAAAAGTAAGAGGTTCTATGCATGGTATTCCTGTAATGCTTAAAGATAATATCAACACAGGCGATAAAATGCACACCACAGCAGGCTCGCTGGCACTAAAAGATAATTATGCACCTTATGATGCAGGTGTGGTTATAAATCTGCGAAAAGCCGGAGCTATTATATTAGCCAAGACAAATCTAACTGAATTTGCAAATTTTATGTCAAATGGTATACCTAATGGGTACAGCTCTCGCGGAGGACAGGTCTTGTGTTCACTTAATAGAACAAAAGATCCTTCAGGCTCAAGTACCGGTTCAGCTGTTGCAGTTTCTGCAAAATTAACATCTGTGGGTATAGGTACAGAAACAAGTGGCTCTATTCTGAGTCCTTCACTTACAAATGGTATTGTAGGCATGAAACCAACAAAAGGGCTAATTCCGTCAGATGGAATAATTCCGATATCATACACACTAGATTCAGCAGGACCTATGGGACGTTGTGTAAAAGATGTTGCAATTCTTTTAGGAGCAATGACCGGATATGAACATGAGTATACAAAAGGATTAAGGAGCACCTCGCTGGAAGGGTTAAAGATTGGTGTAAATAGAGCACATATGAATATAATGGAAGAAGAGGAGATAGTATCTTCGGAAAAGTTGCTCGTGGCATTAAAAAAAGCCGGTGCAATATTGATAGAAGATATAAATATGCCTTTCCAAAAAGAACTTAAAGATATAATAGAAAATGAGTTTAAGAACAATATAAACCACTACTTGTCAACCTTAAACCCTAGTTTCAAAATTAGAACACTTGAAGACATAATAGAATATAATAAGCAAAATAAAGAGAAAGCCCTGAAATATGGACAGAAACACCTTCTGCAGGCAAATTACTTCACAAGTGGTAGAATGGTCGAACCTGAATACCTTGAAGCAATGGCTGTGCGAGAACAGACAATCCAAGAACTAGATGATGTTATGGATAAGCATAAACTCGATATTATGCTACACTTTGCTATTTTTAATAACCTGGCACCATTCACAGGATTTCCATCAATAACAATCCCAACAGGATTAGGAGAAGACGGTATGCCAACAGGCACACATCTCATTGCCCGTCGTAATGATGAAGGCACCCTTTTAAAATTTGCATATGCAATTGAAAATATTTTGGAATTTGAGTTGACTCAAACTGATATAATTAAATCATAATAGACCTAACAGGAAATAGAATGGATTGTGCGAAATTGAGTATTGATCAATTACAAAAAGTCATAAAATTATTTAAAAAAGCCAAAAATTTGACAAGGTTGAATGAAAACTTAAACGCAACATAAAACCTCATAGGATGTCCTTAGATTACCAAGAAACCGTATTGAAATTAATATAGTGATATAATTAGGCTGAAACTGTTGGTTTTCGCTGATTTTTGGTATTGCAAACAGACAGTCCGCAGTTTTTATGTAAAATTTACTGCGACCCATCAGTAGAGTCATATTGTGACCGACTGCCGATGTGATGTTAGTGTTTTAACAATGCCGGCTTCAAATGAACTGAGTCTGGTGGGACACATTCAAGTTCAAGTGATTCCAGCAGTTTCGTGCGAAGAAATTCTTTACCTGCCTCAAAAGGACACTTCTCGCAAAGACTGTCACGTGCAAAGCTGTTGATGTGATTGCTAAGAAGAGTCATGTCTTTTTGAGAATAGCAGTCAAGTGGAGTTCCCTTCGGAATGACGTATCTTATGAATTCGTGTCCTTTTTCTATGTGGGGTTTTTGCCATGCGGCTTGTGGATCGCAGTAGAACATCCTTGTTCGTTGTGACCCGTTCTTTGTGAATTCAAGTGCTTCGACATCTTTGAATTCACACCCATTATCAGTCAGTATGACTGGGAAGAGTCTTTTGAACTCTCGAAGCCCAAGGATATTTGTAAGCAAGTCAAATATATTAATAACACATTCCTGAGAAGGGGCATCTAATAGGAAAATCAGCATAAAACTGAAATTGCAAAATATGAATGTCAGAAGAACCTTTCCTTTGGTTCTCTTTCCTTTCACTGTATCCATTTCCACTACATTGGTTCCTGGGTGCTCTTCAAGGTAAGACTTGAAATCAGTATATGTTCTTCCTATACGGTATTTGTACTCAATTTTACGTGGATACCGTAATTTTCGCCTCTTGTAACGGACTTTCCGGGGCAAATCAAGGTTTCTGGCCTTAAATGCGCTTGCATTGATATAGTTGTAAATAGTTTTTCTTGAATATCTGATTCTTTTTTCATGAGTTGCATATATATGGGCAAGGGACTGGCCTTTTTTCAACAAAGGTGAGATTAGTTCATCAAGATGCTTAAGACCTGATGAGCTGACTCGAATACCCCGGCGAGAATCCGCTAGTTGACGCAGGTATGAGGCTTGTGCGATATGTGCGTTGTAATATGCATGACATTTGTGACATTTTGTTTTGTAAGAGCAGGTATTGCATATATATGGTTTTTGGTCCAAAAGTGAACAATGTACTGGTATGTAATCTGTACAATATTCCCTGCAAACTGTTTTTTCGCATACACGGCACAATCTTGAGCAGATATCTCCGCAAAGGTGCTTTGTGGTACAGCTAAAAGATAAAGCACAGTCGTTTCCCCGTGTAGTCCGGACTCTTATGAAGCGTCTGTTTCTTTTAATTTCCCTTGAGATCGTTGAAGGGTGCCTTGAGAGTCTGTCGGCTATATCCTTAAAAGAAAATCCTGCGTTAATTAGTCTCTCAA
>Ga0307988_1000511_pt1 | contig 26717 bp, 33 predicted proteins | sample EllFjometagen183_FD_203166 | JGI IMG/M metagenome (GOLD analysis project Ga0307988, IMG submission 203166) | Marine microbial communities from Ellis Fjord, Antarctic Ocean - #183 | ecosystem: Environmental > Aquatic > Marine > Unclassified | place: Southern Ocean | collected 2014-10-08 | reverse complement strand
GATGTCTCCGATTATAAAAAATGATTATTAAAAATATCATATTTTCAATTAAATGAAAAGCAGGCTCAGAAATTGTATTCGTTACCAGATCCTATAATCTGACAAAAAATCACACAGACTTATTGACATTCTACCACAGTGTAGTATCTTAATATCAGAAATAAAATTTGAGCATTTTAAATAAGGAGAATATTTATGTGGGATTATACTGATGCAGTTAAAGATCATTTTTTAAATCCAAGAAATGTTGGTGAACTTGAAGGAGCAAACGCCATAGGCGAAACAGGTTCAATAAGCTGTGGAGACGCTTTAAGGCTATTTTTAAAAATTAATAACAGTGACCGGATTATTGATGCCTCTTTTATGACATTTGGCTGTGCCAGTGCTGTTGCATCTTCGTCTGCCCTGACTGAGATTATAAAAGGGATGACCCTTGATGAAGCTGCCAAAATTACCAATGAAGATATTTCAGACTACCTTGGCGGGCTGCCCAAAGCAAAAATGCATTGTTCTGTAATGGGTCAATCTGCCTTAAAAAAGGCGATTGCTGATTATCGAGGTGTTCAGATTCTAGACAAGCCCGGCGAAATGGTTTGCGAATGTTTTGAAGTTACAGACCTTGAGATATTAGATGCTGTTAAAGGCAAAGGACTGAAAGACATTGAAGCTGTAACAGACTACCTTAAAGCCGGCGGAGGCTGTGGAAACTGTCACGAAAGAATTGAGGAACTAATTGAGTCTGTAGAAGCCAAAGGATAATAGAAAATGGATATAGTATACACTGATAACAATGCGACAACCAAAGTTGATGATGAAGTTCTAAAAGAAATGCTTCCATATTTTGGTAAATTATATGGCAACCCTTCCTCCATGCATACTTTTGGCGATCAGGTAAAAAAGAAGCTGGACGAGTCGAGACAGAGGGTTGCAGACCTTATCAATGCCGATACCGAAGAGATCATTTTTACAAGTTGTGGTACGGAAAGTGACAGTGCTGCTATTTTATCAGCTATAAAAGCCAATCCTGAAAAAAAACATATTATCACTTCCAATGTGGAGCACCCTGCTATAAAAAACTTTTACCAAAAGCTTCAAAAAACAAAGAGTTATGAAGTTACATTTGTACCGGTAAATAAAAAAGGGCTCCTGAATCTCGATTTACTATACAAGAGCATGACTGATGACACTGCTATTCTCTCGCTGATGTGGGCAAATAATGAAACAGGTGTGATCTTTCCCATTGAGGAAATTGCAAAAAAAGCCAATGAAAAAAATATACTTTTCCATACTGACGCTGTGCAGGCAGCAGGAAAGGTGCCCTTAGATGTTAAAAAAACAGGTGTGGACATGCTTTCTCTTTCCGGACACAAGATACATGCCCCAAAAGGAGTTGGCATCCTTTATGTTAAAAAAGGGCAGAAATTTTCGCCTTTTTTAATTGGCGGCCATCAGGAAAACGGCAGACGTGGCGGCACTGAAAACACAGCATCCATTATCGGGCTTGGAAAGGCTTGTGAGCTTGCAAAAGAAAACCTTACCATTATGGACACAAAAGTAAGAGAGTTGAGGGATTACCTTCAAAACCAACTCCTTGAAAAAATTCCAAGTTCTTCGGTTAATGGAGATCTTGATCAGAGACTGCCAAACACAGTATCCATTGGCTTTGATGCTGTTGAAGGGGAATCCATTCTATTAATGATGGACAGAGAAGGCATCTGTGCTTCTTCCGGGTCTGCATGCACATCAGGATCGCTTGAGCCTTCCCATGTTTTAATGGCAATGGAAGTGCCTTTTAAATCTGCCCATGGCTCTATTCGCTTTTCTCTTTCCCATTACAACACAAAAGCAGAAATGGATCATATTATAAAAGTCATGCCTCCGGTAATTAAAACATTAAGGGAGATGTCCCCGTTCTGGAAAGACGGAAAAATGGTATAGTAACACTAAAAAGGATAACATGATAAAACTTGATCCACCCTCAGATGGTCTGTCAAATGAAATCAAGGAGCGATCAGGGATTAATTTTAATGCCTGTATGCACTGTAAGACCTGTGCAAACTGCTGCCCTTTTTTAGAAGGTATGGATTTTGCCCCCAATGCTGTTCTTCGTCTTGTTCAACTGGGCCAGGAAAAAACTGCTCTGGAATGCTCAACAATCTGGATTTGTGTGGGATGCAACACCTGTTGCAGTTTCTGCCCCATGGCCATTGATATACCAGCAGTAATGGATGGCTTAAGGCACAAAGCCATTGAGACTGGAGCTAAAATTGCCGAACCTGATGTATTGAGTTTCCACAATGAAGTTTTAAACACTGTAAAAAAATATGGTCGTACCCATAAGCTTGAAATTATGATGAGATATAAACTGAAAAAAATGAATCTCTTAGATGATATGGGACTTGGACTTACAATGTTGAAAAAAAGAAAACTGGATTTAACGCCTTCAAAAGTTAAGGATAAAAAAGCCATTGGGAAAATTTTTAAAAATGAATAATACCCAACACAAGCCTGGCAAGCTGATCTTTTCTTTTTTCCCGGGATGTTCTCTTAAAGCTTCCGGACATGAAAATACCATGTCTTTATTGAAATTTTGCCAAAAAGTAAATGTTGAGCTTAAAGAATTAGATGACTGGAACTGCTGCGGTTCATCTTCAGCCCATAGTATTAATCACGACATTGCCAGACATCTTCCCATGAGAAACATTTCTCTTGTGCCCAGAGGAGTTCCTTTACTTATTGCCTGTCCCAGCTGTTTTATACGAATGAAATCCACATATTTGAGCATTAAAAATAGCGCCTCACTGAAAAAAGAATACGAGGAGCAATGGGGACAACCCTTTGACGAAGAACTTGAAATTATCCATTTCTTTGAAATTTTTAGTCGAATTAATATTGATGACTTTATTGATAATGCCCAGGAAAAATTAAAAAAACTAAAAGTAGCGCCTTATTATGGCTGTATGCTTTCCATGCCTCCGGATCTAAGATTTGAAAAAAGTTATTATGGTGTTATGGAGCAGACTCTGGGGCAACTTGGAGCTGATATGGTTCCTTTTGGGTATGGGACACAATGTTGTGGCACATATTTATCAGTTGCAAAGCCAGCACTTGCCCAAACAGTTGTTAATAAAATTGTATCCGGCGCAATGGAAGCAGGAGCTGAATGTATGGTCACTGCCTGTGCCATGTGCCACTTAAATCTTGAAATCAGATGTACTATTAAAAACCCCATCCCTACTCTGCATTTCTCGGAGTTACTCTCCCTGGCCCTAGGTGAAGAAGATCAGAAAAAATGGTTCCCACGTCATATTGTTGATCCCCGACCACTACTGAAAAAAAAGGGGCTAATCGCTTCTTAAATATCAGTTGCAGGGGTTAAAGATAAGGCTGTAAAACTCAATTAACTCTTCAGGATCATAGGACAGTTTTGCTTTTCTAAGCCCATTAATACCAAGGTCCTGCTCTCTGTTCAGAAATTGACATTTACGTCTAAGATGTTTTGCAGTTTCATGATTTATAACCTGAGCAGCACCTTTAAAATTAAGATCAGATTTTTCAAACTGGATATCATAGATCAGACTGTTTAGCGGGCTGAAGGTTGAAAAGGCAATTACCTGATTTCTCAGCAATATTGCGATTCCTTCAAGCCTTAACTCTTTAAAATATTTCAAAGCCTGCTCAAGAGCCTCAAACTCCTGAGCAATCGTATCTGATTTCTTTTCCTGCCTGTCAAATATTTTTTGTGCAAGCTCTGAAGATTTGGCAATCAAGTCCTTTGATGAGGGTAATAATCTAACTTCAAAATCAGGATACTCTCTTTTAAACTGTGCTATCAGGTTTCGCTTCTTGGAAAGTTTTTTACCAGACAGATCACTGAGTTTATTCACATCATATACATACTCTGCATAATCGCGCTCAGGCTTTACAATATAAAAATCTTCAATTTCAGGGAATCTTTCAATATATTCTTTTGTCACAAGACTGATCTCAGGCTTTAAACCAATTTTTTTTAAACCCTGAGATAAATCTAAAAGCTCTTGGGGGACAAGTGTTTTTCCAAAGGGCATAAACATAGACTTATCAAGGTTGTCATATATTAAAATCCGGTTCTTATGTAATGTCCATTTAAGTTTTGAAGGGATCTGCCAGCAAAAAAGATTTGAAAAATTATACTCACATGACTGAGGATTATAATCTTTAATGTATTGCTCAAAAATATCCTGATCAGATAAAGAGAATTCTCGAAATTCCGGCAATTCTAAATTGCTCATTTTCAGCCCTTATACTTAAAAGGGACATGATTTTTTAGTTTTTCAAATCCAAGTTCTTCATAAAAAATCTCTGTGCCCGGCTGGGCAATCAAACCTATCCAGTCAACTTTGTTGTCTTTCAATGTAGATAAAAGTACCCGGATTATTTTTTTCCCAATGCCATTCCCTCTATATTCTTTCAAAACAGCAACATCCTGGATATAGGCATCGCTTGCCAAATCAGAAAGGGCTCGCCCCATACCAATCAGGCGATCTCTTAAAAAAGCACCTGCAAAAACAGAAGAATTTTTAACAATCTGGTTTAAGAATTCAGGGTTTTCATCATAAACAGGTTCCCACCACCCGGCATCTTTATAAAGAATTTTAAGATCATCTATTGATGCTGAATCAATTATCCTGACATGGATATTAAGTATAAAATCTTCAGGCATTTTCAAACATTTTCTTTGCAAAATAAGGCAGAACAAAAGATGCTTCATGCATTTCAGGGCTGTAGTATTTTAATTGTTTTTGAAGATCATCAGAAATTTTGCGGGCAGGTTTTTTGATTCCAGGTTCTAAAGATCCCAGACAAATACCAATGTGTCCTCCGGGATATGTCGGGACAAGGATATAAGAGTAAGCTTGAACCGGGAAAAGAGATTTCGTTATATTTACAAGATTTACAACACAGTCTTTATGAAGAAAAAATGATTCGCCTTGGGTAGCAATAATGCCTCCCGGTTTTAAGGCTTTTTTCAATGCTTTATAAAAAGGCTTTTCAAACAGAGCCTCACCCGGGCCAATAGGGTCTGAAGAATCCACTATAATAACGTCATATTTCTGGCTTTGCTCCTGCACGTAGGCATTACCATCTCCAATATGGATTTCAACTCTGGGGTCGTCAAATCCACAGGCAATATCAGGCAGAAATTCTTTTGCAACGTTTATAACTTCTTCATCAATTTCACAAAAATCAATATGTTTAACACATTTATGGCGGCCAATTTCTCTTAAAACGCCACCATCTCCTCCGCCCACAACCAAAACAGTCTCCGGGGCCGGGTGGGCAAACATGGGCACATGGGCCATCATCTCATGGTAAGCAAACTCATCCGGCTCGGTCAGCTGAATAATGCCATCCAGCACAAGCATTTTTCCAAAATTTTTTGTCTGAAACAGATCAATCTGCTGGAATTTACTTTTTTTACTATACAGAACTTTTTCAATTTCAAGGGAGAGTGCAACTCCGGGCCACATCGGGCAAATTTCTGAAAACCAGCCATCCAGAATCTTACTATATATTTTCATATTAATGCCTCAATGCGATCTGCATTTTATAATAATCACCTTGGAAAAAAGCAGTTGCAAACTCGGCAACTTCACGAGGTTCATAGAACTTACAGCTGAAAATATCAAGGTATGCAGCATTGGATTCATTGGCAAAGTGACCTGAGATCAAGGATGTCTCAATAAGCTGGGTCATACTGAAACCTTCGACTTTCTTGTCTTCACCAAAATGTACTATCTGGCAATCGCCATATCTCTTCATACCAATCAAGTCGCTTAATTCATGTACAAACTGCTTTATCTTTTCTGCATCCTGAATGATATCCGGGGCACACTTATAAATATCCACTGAAGTCAGTACGCCCCAGGGGTTTTTCCTGTCATACTCTTTTTTCCATGATATTGACTTGGTTTTCGGGTTATTAACAATTTCTCCAATTTCTTTTTTCTCAAAAGGCTTGGAAATAATACCCCGATTCTGATCAGAAGAAATAACTGTATTTTTAGATCCAAAAGAATTTTTCATGGAATGAATGGCAAGCTCTAAATCAATTTTGTCACCGCAGGTAAATATATCTACAGCAGCATAATCATGTTCCGGCCAGACATGCACTGTAAAATGTGACTCTGCTATAATCACAACCCCACTGACTCCCTGGGGGCTGAACTCGTTAAAGGATGAACTGATAATAGTGGCACCACTGTCATTTGCTGCATCTAACAATGCTTTTTCTACCAGGTCTTTATTTAAAAGAATATGTGTATCACAATCATAATACTCAATGGTTAACTGCCTGCCTAAGGCAAAGCTATCGTCCAGCCCAGAACCATCAAGAAATTTTCTGTTTTTCTCAAGCATTAACGCTCTCTCCAAAAATTTAAAAAATTGCTACCCCTAATAATAAAACCGAATACGGAATAATCAAGAGCAATAATCAAGCCAATAAATTATGGAATGCTTAAATTAATATATTTCCATGATTGATTTAAATCGTTCAAACTCTGTGCTGGCAGGCACATTCTTTTTTTGCAGAATATCAATGATCCCAGGGTCATTAAACCTGATATAGGGATTAACAAGCAACTCATCATCTAAAGTTGAGACAATGGGTCTTGCACTGAGTTTTCTGATATATTTTTCTATATGAGGATTGTCCTTGTCAATACTTCTCGCTATTTCCATGGCTTCCCTAACATAGTCATGCCCCGAATATATTTTAGTATTCCCGGGAAAAACAATCAGGCGCTTTAAGGACTGAAAAAAAGCATTAAGGTCTCCTGTAAAACAATTGCCTATTGTCCCGTTAAACAATGTGTCACCGGTTATTAAGAAATCTTCCGCCTTGAAAACAATAGAATCTTCAGAATGGCCCGGCGTAAAAAACACTTCCATAATTTCATTGCCAAGAGCGATCTCTTTGTCTGATTGAATTCCCTTACAATCAATAAACTCTGCACCTGTCTCTTTAAGCAAGTCATTATTGCCCGGGATATGATCATAATGGGAATGGGTATTGGTAACATATTTAATTTCTATATTATTGTCTTTAGCAAAGGTTAAAGTGTCTTTTACATTACCTGCATCAATGGCTATACCAATGTTGCCTGAATACGCTAAATAGCCCAGATTATCTGCTGAATACTTAAATTGTTTGACTAACATAATTCTCCCATTCAATTATCTATGATTTCATTTTTACTTAATTATGTATATTTTAAATTATAGTTTTACAAGAATCTTATTAAAATATCCTTGTAATAATTAGAAAATTACATTATTTTTCTTCCTGCTCTTACAAATTTAAACCAAAGCAAAGACTAAAAAATAAAATATGAAAAACGTCACAAAAAACCCAATGTTTCGGTATTTAATCATACTTACCATATGTTCTTCAGCCGGACTTCAGATATGGCGAACTCTTTTTAATAATTTCTCTGTTGAAATTGTAAACCTGAATGGATATCAGATTGGGGTTATTCAATCTGTGAGAGAAATCCCGGGATTTCTTGCCCTGCTTGTCATCTTCTGCCTGCTGATCATAAAAGAATATCACCTTTCAGCACTTTCAATACTGATACTTGGCCTTGGTATTGCCATGACAGGACTTATGCCATCCTATCAAGGTGTAATCTTCACAACACTTATTATGAGCTTTGGATTCCACTACTATGAAACAACTAACCAGTCTCTTACCCTGCAATATTTTGGGAAAAATACATCTCCCTGGGTTTTTGGAAAACAGCGAAGCCTTGCTGCTGCGACGAATATTGTAGTTGGAATATGTATATTTTTCCTCACACCGATATTATCATACAAACAATTATACCTTCTTTTCGGATTTTTAATCGCATTGGTAGCGATTTGGGCTTTAACCCAAAACCCCACAGATAAAGATATTATCCCCCAGCATAAAAAAATGATCTTTAAGAAAAAATACAGCCTCTATTATTTTTTAACATTTATGGCCGGAGCAAGAAGGCAGATTTTTATGGCTTTTGCCATATTTTTAATGGTTAAAAAATTTAATTTTTCTGTGCAGGAAATAACAATTCTTTTTGTAGTGAACAATATTATCAATTATTTCTTAAGCCCTTTTATAGGTAAAAGCATTATAAAATTTGGAGAACGGAAAGTTCTTTCCTTGGAATATTTCAGTCTTATTTTTGTATTTCTGGCCTATGCTGTCATTGAAACAAAAATGATTATTGCTGTTGTCTATATCCTTGATCATATATTCTTTAATTTTGCCATTGCAATAAGAACTTATTTTCAGAAAATCGGAGATCCGAAAGACATCGCTCCCAGCATGGCTGTGGGGTTTACCATCAACCACATAGCAGCGGTTTTCCTGCCAGTTATCGGAGGTCTGTTATGGATGGTGGACTACAGGATACCATTTATTGCCGGAGCTTTCTTCAGCGGGATTTCACTCATTGCCGTACAAAAAATAAAGGTTCCCTGATCCACCCCTGAATTAAGGTAAGATAACCCTTGCATCAGCAATTACACATCTTTCTTGTGTACAGATAACCGGGTTTAAATCTATGGATTCTATCTCATTCTCAAATTCCATTATAAAATGGGAAAATTTTATAATTAAATCTGTTAAGACTTCTATGTTCACTCCTGCTTTACCCCGATGACCAAGGATAATCTCTTTTGCCTGGAGAGAATCCACCATGGAAACAACATCATCTGTTTGCAAAGGAGCCATTCTGATGGCAGTGTCATTATATATCTCAACAGAGGTACCGCCTATACCAAAGACAACAACCGGCCCAAATTGAAAATCATTTTTCGAGCCGATAATAAGCTCCACACCCTTTACCATTTCTTCAACAAGTATGTTTTCACAGCCCTCAAGGCCTTGCAATCTTGCAAATTCACTTTTTAGCTGATCTGGCGAAGAAATGCCCAGAGCAACTGCATTATATTCTGTTTTATGAAGTATTTTTTTCGAAACCGCTTTTGCCACAACCGGCGAACCAACTTTTTTTAAAAATCGCTCTGCTTGTTCAAAAGAGTCAGTTAAAATAGAATCAGGGATGTCGAGACTGTTAATTTTCATTAATTGTTTTGCATCAGGCTCCAGAACCCATCCCAATGGTTTACTATTTACAAGTATTTCCCTGCTGTCTTTTATCATCTGTTTTTCTAACATGGTTTGCACCTCTTTAATGCTTTAGCCATTAATACAGCTCCTTCCACAGAAGAAGCCACAGGGATATTATTGAGCTCAAACCCCTCAATAATAATTCTATATTTATCTTCATTGGGAACATAGGCAATCATTGGTTTTCCTTCATTTCTTGCAACCTGGCTGAGTTTTGCACCAATATCTGCTGAAATCCCGGGAGAATAAGGGATCAGCAAGGCAAGAACACATTCAATATTTTTATCCCTGAAAAGGTGTCGGGCACAGGTCATAATATCGCTGTCCACACAGCTACCTGTCAAATCCAGAGGGTTTACCAGAGAAACAATGTCCTTGATCCCGGGAGATAGTTTTTCTGTAATAGCATCCCTTGTCTCTTTTTCTATTCTGGGCACAGACAACCCGTTAAGCTCGCAGGCATCTGCTGCAATAACGCCATGTCCACCACTTAAAGAGACAATACCCACATTTGATGTAATCCTGCTTGAATGGCAACTCAATGATTCGCAAAAAGAAGTAAGCTCATATTCATTTTCAGCCTCAGCAACACAGAATTGTTTCATAACCTCGGAAAAGACTCGATAATCTCCTGCTAAAGAGGCGGTATGACTGGAAACTGCTTCAATACCTTTCTTACTTTTCCCGGCCTTGATAATGACCACAGGCTTAGAGCATATATCAACTTTTTCAATAAATTTCCGACCCTCTCCCTTTCCAAAACCTTCAATGTAAAAAGCAATTACTTTTGTCTCAATATCCTGTTCAAACCACTCAAGCATTTCTATTTCTCTTATACAGGCTTTATTTCCTATGCTTACAGCCAGAGAGATACCAATACCCTGCCCTGCGAACTTGACCATCTGATCCACCAGCACGCCACCGCTCTGGCTTACAAAACCAACATTCCCTTTATCCGGACTTATTATCCGTTCACCCGGCAGAAAAAAAGTATCAACATAATCAGGTGCATATGTTCCAAGACAATTAGGACCAATAAAAGGGAAAGATGCTTCTTTTGCAATGTCTACGACCCGCTGCTGTATTTCTAAATTACCTGATTCAGCAAATCCGCCGGATATCATTACAGCACCGCCCACGCCTTTTTTAATGCATTGTTCCAATACTTTGGGAACAAACTCACTCCTAACTGCGATTACAGCCATATCCACATTTTCTTCAATATCTTCCACGCTTTTATACAATGGCTCACGATTTAAAAGGCCGCCTTTTGGGTTGACAGGAAATGTTTTTACAGGGTATCTCAGATGATTTTTATTGTAGATCACATTAGCCGGATGACTGTCTAAAGTTGTAGAAACTCCAATTACAGCCATAGTTGATGGTCTGAAAAGACATTTTAAATCCACTTTTATTCCTCACATGCTGATTAATATTTGATATTCTTAAGCATACTTAAGTTTGGAATGGAATGCAAATCTTAACTTACAGGTCAAGGCACAGCAAGCACTGCACAATTACACAAATCAATACTTTCAAAAGCAGTAATATCGCCGGCTTTTAAATTCGGGACAGGAAAAACCCTTACAGTTAAGGGCTTATTTAAACGAAATGCCATTGTACCGGTATCTCTCATTAGATCAGCTATTTTAGCTACAGGAGTATTGCCCGGAATCGGTACTGTATCTAAACCAATGCCACAAACTGCGCTGTAAGTTAAAAGCGCCCTGATATCAAAATGTGACTGAATTGAGCCCTCAGCTAAACCAGTATCTTCGGTTAAAGCAAGCATCAGACCCGAGAAGCCCACAAGATCAACATTTTTCACTGATTTAAAAACCCTTGTAAGTAAAGATGATGCTTCAACACTGCCTGATGAACCAAAAAAATCGACTCCCATCTGCTCGTAAACTTCAACCATACTGGAACAACTCTTTGAAGGAGCAGCAGAACTATCAAAGCCGAAAAATTTATATTCCAAATCCTGTTTTTGAGGTTCGATTATATTTGATATGGCATCGATATGATATTGGAGCGCCTCATGCATTACCTGGTAATAACCATTAAAAAGATCCTGATGTCCCATAGACTTATTTACAGCATTAAAATTCTTCAGAACATCTACAAGCAGATCAGGTGTCTCAAGTCCAATTACAAAACAATTCTCCAGATGACTTTTAAAATAGCTTGCCGGAAAATAGGGGATCAAAGGATCACAATTAAAATTTACAGTAAAATTGAAATTACCCTCCCCTCTGGGTGTAATCTGACTGATTTTTTCAACTGCTTTTACTGAATGTTCAATTATTTCCTGATCTAATATCAGGTTCTCATCAATACCTACATTTACACATACATTACAAAGATCTCCAAACTCAGCAATCAATTGAGGTACCAAACTTATTTCATGCTCGGTCACAGCCTCTCCAATGGCAAATCTCACCCTGAGACCTGAAGTCTTTCCCGACTCAAGAATTTTACTGATATATGCAAGATCAATCCGTGCTGATTCTATACTTTCTGTATTTAAATACTCCCCAAAAGGGTTTGTGACTATTCTGATGGATTGAACAATATAGTCATTCTCCTCAAATTCCTTAGCAAGTCTGGAACAGAACGCAGAAGCTTTTGAAATCTTTTTTTCCCAACTATCCCTGTCCTTGCCCAATGAAATAAATGTTGTGATTGTCCTGATCCTGCATAATGCTTTATTCTTATAACTCAATATATAGCTCCGTTAAATATTTGGTTGTCCTTAATTATAAAAAATTCCTAAAGATCACTCTTTTTATCTGGCCGGATAAAGCAAAATAATATGAGCGAGGAAATTGCCCCTAAAGTATCTGCCAGCATATCTTTTTGAGCATCCCAGATATCACCCTGAGAACCCAGAAACTCCATGCCAGCCTCTCCGCCTTCAGCAGCAGCATACCACCACTCTATTATCTCATACCCTGCAGCAACACTCATAATAAAAAACAGGCTGAAAAATAATGCTAATTTCAAATTACAATATTTTTTTCTTAATAACCATTCTGCCATGCCAAAAGCATAGAATCCAATAACAAAATGCCCAATACGGTCAAAATGATTTCTTTCTGATCCAAGGGCCTCACTTATCCAGTTAAATGGAACATTTGCAAATGTATAATGGCCTCCAATTGTATGCCAGAACATCCAGACACATAACAATGCATAGGCGACATTGCTAAAACGGAATCGTTTATATGACAATACTAAAATAAGAAACACGATTACTATGGGTGTTACTTCAGCGATCCAGACTTCCCTTGAAACAGGAGCAATCCCAAGCGCTAGGAAAAAAACAACAAATACAAATGCAAGAAAGTGAGGGAAATAATGTTTTATCATGATAGTTTATCTCATAATTTAGATTAAATTCTAAAATACCACACAGCAAAGACCCTAATGTCCGCCAACTCCATGAATTTGTATCACTCAGAAATTTACTTGTAAATAAAGAAACCTTTATTATTTAATCTTTATCTCTCATCACGACAAAATATGGGTTGTAAACAAATCAGATATTATCAGAAAAAAGTGCTGTGCTGATATATCGTTCTCCTGTATCGCAGATGATAAACACAATGGTCTTGCCTTTATTTTCAGGTCGTGATGCAACAATCTTTGCTGCATGAAAAGCAGCACCGGATGATATGCCGCAGAGGACACCTTCTTCCCGGGCAAGATCTTTTGCACCCTGCAAGGCTTCTTCATTTTCAACTTTAATAACTTCATCAAGGATATCCACATTCAAATTTTCCGGGATAAACCCTGCTCCGATACCCTGGATGGCATGGGGTCCCGGGGACCCGCCTGAAATAACAGGAGAAGCTGCTGGTTCTACCGCAATGGCTTTAAAATCAGGGTTCTTTTTTTTCAATACTTCGGCAACACCGGTTATAGTCCCACCGGTTCCGACGCCTGCTACAAAAATATCGACTTTCCCTTCAGTATCATTCCAGATCTCCAGTGCTGTTGTCTGCCTGTGGGCTTCAGGATTGGCTGGATTGGAAAATTGATCCGGCATAAATGCATTAGGGGTTTCTGCTACTATGCTTTTTGCTTTTTCAATGGCTCCTTTCATACCTTGGGAACCTTCTGTTAATACAAGGCTTGCGCCTAAATATTTTAAAAGTTTTTGCCTTTCCACACTCATGGTTTCCGGCATGGTTAAAATCAATTTCAATCCTTTTACCCTTGCAACAAAGGCAAGAGCAATCCCGGTATTACCACTGGTGGGTTCTACAATTATTGATTCTGAATTAACTTTGCCCGTTTTAAGAGCATCCTCAATCATGGCAAGTCCGGCACGGTCTTTTACACTTGAGGTGGGGTTGAAAAATTCAGATTTGCCGTAAATATTTGCTCCAGTTTCTTTGCTGGCTTTTGTTAAATACACCAAAGGAGTGTTGCCACATGTTTTGGTTAAATCAGATTTTATCTTCATGATTATTGCCTCCTAGGCTGAATGGTTATCCTGATATTTATATGTCAGGCTTGGCGTCTCTATAAAGACTTTTGTATCGGCAGGGATGGAACTGGTCAGCCACACACTCCCACCAACAACAGATCTTGCACCAATAATGGTTTCACCACCAAGGATTGTAGCGCCGGAATAAATAATAACATCATCCTCAATAGTAGGATGACGCTTTGCCGCATCCCGTAGTTTTTTACCGGCATCAGGTGGCAGAGACAAAGCACCAATGGTAACATTCTGATAGACTCTTACATTATTACCGATAACACTTGTTTCTCCGACCACAACACCGGTTCCATGGTCAATAACAAACCTTCTGCCAATTTTTGCTCCGGGATGGATATCAATACCTGTAAGGCTATGGGCATACTCTGTCATAATTCTTGGCAATTGCGGGACTTTTAGGTTAAAAAGTATATGAGCTATTCTATAAACAGTTATGGCATATATTCCAGGATAGGAAAAAATTATTTCATCATAACTTTTTGCGGCCGGATCACCGTCAAAAACACCCCTGACATCATCAGCCAAGGCAAGTCGAAGTTCTGGAATTTTCCTGATAGTTTCCAATGCCATCTCATTACCGCTTTTTTCGCATTCTGAACATACCTGGCCGTAACGGAGACAATCATGTCTCAATACATGGATAAGAGCTTCCGAAAGTATGTCATAAAGCTGGGAAACATTCTGCCCAATGTTATACACAAGATTTGCCTTATCAATCTTCTCACTGGAAAAGTAGCCTGGGAAAAGGGTCTCCCGAAACTTATCAATCATCTCTTTTACTGATGTGGAAAAATGAATCGGCTCGTCACCGATATGGGCAAAAGAATCTTTATCGCCAATGGATTTTAAAACAGTCTTAATAATTTCAGGCAACTCATCCCTGTAATTTGTGGCCTTTTTTATGTCTGCCTCACACACACTTTTGCTAAACAAATCGTCCATTGCTATTTGATCCCCTTTATTTTATTTCCAAAAAGCTCTTTAAACACTTTACAATTCCTGCACTCTTTCATCTTCTCTTCCCAGGATTTATGATTTGTACCACTGCACTTGGTTCCATTTATAAACCAACAAAGATCGCCTGAATCAAATTCCCAGGCCGGGCATTGCTGACACATATCATCCGGGCAGTCCAATATGTCCCAACATTTTCCCGAAGACTTACCTTTGCCTAAAATAATTTTAGAGAATAAATATAAAAGCTGGCGTTCAACATGATGGGGTATTCTCCGCCATCCCTGTTCATAACTGTGAATTGCCTTAATGGAAACCCCAAGAATTTCAGCCAGTTCTTTTTGAGTCTTTTTAAATTTTGCTCTTATCTCTTTAAATTCTATACTTTCCATTGTTGCCTTTTCTTAAATAAGGTATTAATTGCTAAATAAATTGTAGCCATAAACATATGCCACAAAGTGGTGGCTGTCAATATTTTTTCTCGGCAAAACCTTATACTATATTATGTTGATTATTACTTACTATTTAAGTAGAATCCTATTTATTAAACCATTTAAAAGGACACAATATGTTAAGAATTGATATCCCGGGGTTTAAGCAGATAAACATTGGACATGTGGTTTTTGATTACAACGGAACCATTGCCCAAGACGGAAAATTGATAAAAGGTGTTAAACAGGGCATAGATCAATTTTCAATGCTATTAAAATTCCATGTAATTACTGCTGATACGTTTGGATTTGTTAAAAAAGAGCTTGATGGTATTGATGCAAAACTTGTTATTATCCCAAAGGGAAATCAGGCCCAGGCAAAACTTGACTATATTAACACTCTTGGAAAAGATAAAACACTGAGTGTGGGTAATGGTGCCAATGACAGATTGATGCTGGAACAAGCCTGTGTCGGCATTGCAGTGCTTCAAGATGAAGGGCTGGCATTATCATCTCTTTTAACTGCTGATCTTCTGGTCAAGGACATTCTTGATGTGTTTGATTTTTTCAGAACACCGGAACGTCTTGTGGCAAGTTTACGTACTTGACAAAAACCAGTCGGTGGCTCTATATCCTAATAATATAAACTATCTATATTCTATTAAGGAAAACCATGCAAACAAACACCTTCACATTTAAAAGTTCAGACGAAAAGAATATTTTTTCACACCAATGGCAACCAGATGAGAAAACAAATATCAAAGCTGTGGTTCAGATAGCCCATGGCATGGCCGAACATTCAGCAAGATATGAGCGTTTTGCAAAACATCTTACCGACAATAATTTTGGAGTATATGCCAATGACCACAGAGGTCATGGTAAGACAGCGGGCACAATAGAGAATCTTGGATATTTTGCAGATTCAGATGGCTGGGATCTGGTTGTGAATGACATGGCTCTGTTAACTGCTGTGATCAAAAACAACCACCCGGAGACACCGGTTTTTTTACTGGGTCATTCCATGGGTTCTTTTCTCAGCCGGGATTTTATGTTCTCACACCCCAACCTTGTCAATGGTGTAATACTATCAGCTACTGCCTGCGATCCGGGTCTTTTAGGCAATGTTGGAGTTGTGATCGCAAAACTTGCCAGCATTTTTCAGGGCAAAAAAAACCTCAGCCCCATGCTTGATAAATTATCTTTTGGAAATTTTAACAAAGCATTTAAACCAAATCGAACAGACTTTGACTGGTTAAGCAGAGACAATGCCGAAGTTGATAAATACATAAATGATCCTTTTTGCGGCACTATTTTTACGTCTGGCTTTTTTAGCGATCTTTTAAAGGGGATAAAAAAAATAAATTATAAAGCAAATATTGAGATCATTCCCAAAGACCTTCCCATTTATCTTCTGGCAGGCTCAATGGATCCGGTGGGTGATTTTTCAAAAGGAGTTAAGAAGGTCTTTAAGGCTTATGAAGATACCGGCATAAAAGACCTGAGCCTTAAATTCTATGAAGACAGTCGCCATGAAATATTAAATGAGGTCAATAGAAAAGAAGTTTATAAAGATATAATTGATTGGCTGGAACAACACTTACCATAATAACTATCTAATTTTGAGGAAACTATGGGCGAATACTTATTATCATTGGATCAGGGCACAACCAGCTCAAGGGCGATTCTTTTTAACAGAGATGGGGAAATAGTCAAGCAATGTAGCAAAGAGTTCAAACAGATATATCCCAAGCCCGGTTGGGTGGAACACGACCCCATGGAAATATGGGAAAGCCAGCTTGAAGTCGCGCAAAAGGTGATATCTGAATCCCAAATTTCTCCTTCAGCAATAGAAGCCATTGGTATCACAAATCAGAGAGAGACGACAATTATCTGGGATAAAAACACCGGAAAACCTGTATACAATGCCATTGTTTGGCAGTGTAGAAGAACGGCAGACACTTGCCGAAGGTTTTCCGAGCAAGGCTGGGATCAAAGAATCAGAGCAAAAACTGGGCTCGTGCTTGATGCCTATTTTTCCGGCACCAAAGCAAGGTGGATTTTAAAGCATGTTCCGGGTGTAAGAGAAAAAGCAGCAAAGGGAGACCTTTTATTTGGAACAATTGACACCTGGCTGATATGGAATCTGACCAAGGGGAAAGTCCATGCCACTGATTATTCTAACGCTTCCAGAACTATGCTTTATGATATTAATGCACTTGCTTGGGATGATGAAATCCTGGACTTTTTCAAAATCCCCAAGTCAATACTGCCTCAGGTAAAGCCTTCCAGTGGGGATTTTGGTATGAGCACCAGGGAATTATTCGGCGTAGAAATCCCCATTGCAGGGGTTGCTGGAGATCAGCAGGCTGCTCTTTTTGGGCAAAGTTGTTTCGCTCCGGGAATGACCAAATGCACCTATGGCACAGGCTCATTTATGTTGATGAACACAGGAGAAAAAATTGTAAAATCCCAGACCGGACTTTTAACAACCATTGCCTGGGGGCTTGATAATAAAATAACCTATGCCCTTGAGGGGAGTGCCTTTATTGCCGGTGCTGCCATTCAATGGCTAAGAGATGAAATGTGTATCATAAAAGACAGTGCACAATCAGAAGAATTTGCAACAAAAGTAAAAGACACAGGTGATGTATATTTCGTACCTGCCTTTGTGGGCCTGGGTGCACCGCACTGGGATATGTATGCAAGAGGTACCATTGTAGGCCTTACAAGAGGAACAAACAGGTATCATATAGTTCGAGCAGCCTTAGAAGCAATTGCATATCAAACCAATGATATTGTAAAAGCCATGCTGGCCGATGCAAAAATGGACCTTAAGAGGTTAAGAGTTGATGGTGGAGCTGTGCAGAATAATTTTCTCATACAATTCCAGGCAGATATTTTACAATCCCAAGTAGACAGGCCTGTCATTTTTGAGACAACTGCCCTGGGAGCAGCTTTCCTGGCAGGACTTGGCACAGGTTTTTATAAGAGTATCGACGACATTAACAAATCCTGGCAGCTCGACAAAACCTTTATGCCTGAAATGCCTGCAGAAAATGCAGAAAAATTGATCAAACGCTGGGAAAAAGCTGTTGAGAAATCAAAATCCTGGGTTTAATATCCCCATTCTCTTATTTTCATGGCATGCTTTTTGAAAGTATTAATCACAAATGGTTAATACTTGGATATAACTCCAACGAACAAATAATTAACGTAAATAAGGAGAAAGATTATGGTTAGCTGGATATGTAATAAATGTGGTTATACTCTCGAGGCTGAGACTCCTCCTGAAAAATGCCCTTCATGCAAAGCCGATTGTGCTTTTGTTGACAATTCCTGCTATACGCCTGATTGTGCCGGCAAAGGTTTTGATCCACAGATTAAGAAAGAAGACTAAAACTAAATTAAATAAGACATAAAGGAGATTGTTATGGCAAAAAAATATAGAATCAAACATTCATGCCCTCAATGCGGATGTTCAGGTGCAACAAACCTGTCTGAAAAAGAAATGCAAGAGCGTTATGGAGATGTTCCTAATATCGAGATGGAATGCCATGAATGCCTGGCAAAACTGGAAACAGATGTTGAAGAAGAAAACGAATAATTAAAACTTGAGACAGATGTGTATCTGCCCAGAGGATACACAATTGAGAATGTATAAAAAAGGAGTTTAAAATGGCAGAACCCAAAGATATGTATCAGTGCCAGACAACTAATTGCGGATATATTTATGATCCTGACCGAGGAGACAGAAAAGGAAAAATACAAAAAGGAACAAAATTTGAAGACCTTCCTGAAGACTGGAAGTGTCCAGTTTGCGGTGCGAGTACCAAAGCGTTCAATTCGCTGGGATAAATTTGCTTTATTGATTGTTTGATTTCAGTGTTTTAACTACTCTAAAATCAAAGATGGAGAAATGAATATGAAATGGATGCAATTTTTAACGCCGGCTGAATCTTTAGATTTTAAAGGCGCTGAGTCTTATATTGCCCAACATCCGGGCGAAGACATAACCGTACTGGATGTTCGGCAACCCTCTGAATATGAAGAAAGTCACATTCCCGGATCGACTCTTCTGCCTCTACCTCAGCTTGCTGACAGGCTTGGAGAAATTGACCCTGAAAAGCCCACACTGGTTTACTGAGCAACAGGTGGACGCAGCCGTGTTGCTGCGCAGATGCTTTCCGGAAAAGGGTTTAAAAAAGTATACAATGTTTCAGGAGGTATTAAGGCATGGCAGGCAAAGGTAGCCATCGGGCCTCAAACCCTTGGCATGGATCTCTTTGACGGCACTGAAGAACCAGTTGAGGTATTAAAGATTGCATACTCTCTGGAACTGGGTTTGCGTGAATTCTATATTGACCTTGGTACCAGAGCGACAAATAAAAAAGTAAAAGACCTTTTTTCAAAGCTATCGGAAATTGAGATTCAACACCAAAAATCTATCTACACTGCTTTTCTTGATGTTAGCAAAAATGAGATAAGCCTTGATGACTTTGAAGCAATGGTTGAGACTAAAGCCTTAGAAGGTGGATTATCGACAGATGAATATCTAAATCTCTTTAAACCGGATTTTGATTCTGAGATAGATATTATTTCTATGGCCATGTCTATTGAAGCCCAGGCCCTTGACCTTTATCAAAGAGTTGGTTCCAAAATTAATAACCAGGTTTCAAAAGATATTGTCAACAAAATTGCAAATGAAGAAAAAGCGCACCTTGCAAGCCTTGGAAAACTGCTTGACAGTATTGTAAAAGGGGATTGAAATGAGAAAACATCTTATCCTTGTTGGAGGGGGTCACGCTCACATGATGACTCTTGAAAATATTTCAAAATTTATTGAAAAAGGATTTAAAGTTACTGTTATTGGCCCGTCAAACTATCACTATTATTCCGGAATGGGCCCGGGCATGTTAGGTGGCACCTACGACCCTGATGATATCCGCTTTGCGACCCAGGATGTTGTTCAAAAACAGGGTGGTGTTTTTATCCGAGACAGAGTTGTTAAAATTGACCCTGATAAAAAAGAAGCCTATACCGAATCCGGGCATTCTTTTCCCTATGATGTGCTTTCTTTTAATGCCGGCAGTTATGTTCCCATGGATGAGTCATTAAAGAAAAGTGATAATGTCTACTCTGTTAAGCCCATTGAAAAATTAATAGAAGCCGCTGACAAACTCAAAAAACTATTTGCCCAGAAAAAAATCATTGTCAGCATCATCGGCGGAGGCCCATCATCAGCAGAAGTAGCAGGCAATGTGTGGCAGCTTGCAAAAAAAACAAAGCGATATATGCCTGAGATTCATGTTTTTGCCGGGAAACAGTTCATGGCAAGGTTTCCGGAACAAGTCCGGTCCAGAGTTTTTTCATCTCTTACCAAAAGAGGCATAATCATTCATGAGACAGGCTACGTAAAAGAAACCAAACCTGACACAATTGTTTTAGAATCCGGCGAAACCTTTTCTACAGATTTTATTTTCATGGCCCTGGGTGTTAAACCATCAACTATATTTGAAAACTCAGACCTGCCTTTAGGTCCTGACAAAGGACTTTTAGTAAACAAATACCTGCAATCCGTTAAATATCCTGAAATTTTTGGCGGTGGTGATTGTATTTACTTTGAGGACCAGCCTTTAGATAAAGTGGGTGTTTATGCCGTAAGGGAAAACCCTGTTCTGTTGAATAACCTCATGGCAAGCCTGGAAGGGAACTCCCTTGAAGAGTTAGATCCAGGCCCTGAGTATTTACTAATTTTTAATATTGGGGGCGGACTTGGTGTACTCAAGAAAAATTCCATTGTTTTTGGTGGAAGAGTTGCTTTTATGATTAAAGACTATATTGATCGTAAATTTATAAAAAAATTCCAGGCCATTGAAAAAATCTTATAGCCATTAATACTTGATAAGGGAATATGAAAACAAAATCTATCTTTAAATTATTCTTACTGGTTGCCATAATAAGTTTGGTAGGGTTGTTTTTTTTATTTGACCTGGATAAATACTTTTCTCTCTCCTATTTGAAAAATGGTCTTGAAACTTTTAAAACATTCTATGCTCAACATAAAGCATTGACCATGGTAGTTTATTTTTTAATATACTTCCTGATATCCTCATTATCCCTGCCTGCAGCAGGAATAGCTACTCTTGCAGGTGGAGCATTATTTGGATTCTTAGCAGGAACTGTTCTTGCCTCTTTTGCAAGTACCATGGGAGGAACATTAGCCTTTTTATCTTCAAGATACCTGTTTAAAGATATGGTCCAGAACAAATTCCCTGTCAAGGCTGCATTAATAAATAAAGGAATTGACAAAGATGGTGGCTTTTATCTATTTACTTTAAGGCTTGTTTCAATTTTCCCATTTTTTGTTGTGAACCTTGCCATGGGATTAACCAGTATCCGCGTAACAACATTTTATTTTGTAAGCCAGCTAGGTATGCTGCCTGCAACAATGGTATTTATTAATGCCGGAACTCAGCTTAGCACAATCAAATCACCTGAAGATATTTTGTCACTGAATGTTCTTTTATCATTTTCTTTGTTGGGGATTTTCCCACTTATTACGAAACGCTTTATTGAATATTTTAGACGAAAAAAAGTGTTTGCAAAATTCACAAAGCCTGATTCCTACGATTACAATCTTGTAGTTATTGGAGGGGGTTCAGCCGGGCTCGTTGCATCCTATATTGCATCAGCTGTTAAAGCAAAAGTAGCCTTGATTGAAGAAAATAAAATGGGTGGCGACTGCCTGAACACCGGCTGCGTGCCAAGCAAGGCTCTTATTGCCAGTGCCAAGCTTATTTCCTACTCAAAACGAGCAAAGGAATTTGGTTTTAACAAGGCTCACATTGACTTTGATTTTGCAACCATTATGGAGCGGATTCAATCCATTATTCAAAAAGTTGCCCCTCATGACTCTGTTGAAAGGTACACAGACTTAGGGGTAGATTGTATACAGGGAAGAGCTGAAATAATTTCTCCCTTTAAAGTAAACGTAAATAATAAAGTTATAACCACAAAAAATATTATTATAGCAACCGGTGCAAAGCCAATGATTCCGAGCCTGCCGGGAATAGATCAAATAAACTACCTGACATCAGACAATATCTGGGATATCAGAACCCTGCCTAAAAACCTTGTTGTATTGGGTGCTGGCCCCATTGGTTGTGAACTTGCCCAGGGATTTGCAAGACTGGGGTCTAATGTAACTCTTGTGCAAAGAGGCTCCAGGATAATGAAGAAAGAAGACCCTGATGCGGCTCAAGTAGTACTGGACAGGTTCAAAAATGAAGGTATGAATGTCCTTTTAAATCATGCGGCTAAAGAAATAAAAAACATTGATGGAAAAAACTTACTGATCTGTGAACACAAAGGAAAAGATGTCAACATTGAATTTGACAAAATACTGATTGCGCTGGGAAGAGTTCCAAACATTGAAGGCTTTGGCCTTCAAGAGATAGGCGTTGAGATGACTGAAAATAATCAAATAAAAACCAACGAACTTTTACAGACTAATTTCCCGAATATATATTGCAGTGGAGATGTCCACAACCGATTCCAATTCACCCATACAGCAGCCCATGAGTCATGGTATGCTTCTGTGAATGCCCTTTTCGGTAAATTTAAGAAATTTAAAGTTGACTACACGGTTATCCCCTGGGCCACATATACTGACCCTGAAGTAGCGAGAGTAGGGTTGAGTGAAACCGAAGCAAAACAAAATAAAGTCAGCTATGAGGTTGTTAAATTTGAAATTCAAGATCTTGACCGTGCTATTGCAGACTCGGAAGACCACGGGTTTGTTAAAGTATTAACCTGGCCGGGCAAGGATAAAATATTAGGTGTTACCATTGTAGGAAACCATGCTGCAGATGTAATTGCAGAATTTGTGCTTGCAATGAAACACTCAATAGGGTTAAATAAAATTCTTGGGACGATTCACATCTACCCAACTATGGCTGAAGCCAACAAGTATGCAGCAGGACTGTGGAAAAAAGCCCATGCACCGGAAAAATTACTGACATGGGTTGGTAAATACCACACCTGGATGCGTAAATAAAAAAATTTATGTAAGAATATTAAACTATTAAAAAGGAGAACGCGAATGAAAGTAACAATCACAACTCAATGTATGGGTGACAGAAACTGTAACGAACTTTGTCCTGAAATTTTTGAATATGATGAAGATCAATTAAAATCTACTATTAAAATGGATGAGATCCCAGAACATTTAAAAGCTGTTGTCCGCCAGGCAGCCGAAGAATGTGGTGCTGATGCCATTATAATTGAAGAATAATTTAAAGAAGGTATCTATGGTTAAATTCAGAGAAAGTCAGACCGCAAAAAATCTTCATATTTCTTTTGCGGCTGAGACCCAGGCCAGAACAAGGTATGATTTTTTTGCTAATAAAGCTATAGACGACGGGTTTATTCAGATAGCAAAAATATTTGATGAAACAGCTAATCAGGAATTTGAACATGCACTGAGGTTTTTCAAATTCTTTAATGGTGGAGAGCTTGAAATGAAATGGGTTTTCCCCACAGGTGTTATTAAGGATACTCGCGCCAATCTCCTCTCAGCAGCAGCTTTGGAAAAATACGTTAGTGAAGATATGTATGCCAAGTTTGCTATAATAGCTGAAGATGAAGGTTTTGCAAGAGCAGCAGATACGTTTAATAACATTATTGTGGCTGAACAACACCATGAAAAACTCTACCTTGAATTAGCTGAAAATATTGAAAAAAATAAGGTCTTTCAGAAAGATGAAGAAAAAGATTGGCGCTGCCTGAGCTGTGGTTATATTCACACGGGTAAAAGTGCACCAACGAAGTGTCCTGCCTGCGTTAAGCCGACTGGTTATTTTGAATTGCTATATGAAAACTGGTAAAAAATAAAACAGTATAGCAAGCGAGACAATTATGACTCGCTTGCTATACCTTAAAACATTCAGACTATACTATTTTCTTAGTACTCCCACAAACCGTGAAGATTACAAAATTCTCTGGCAGTGACTTTGTCTGCATTTGTATAGAATGTTGCTTCAGGTGCATCAGACGGATCTAAAAATTTTCTTTGAATCAGAGTTCCATCTTCAGAAATAAGCTCAATCCAGGCAATCCAATGTTCAGGAGTCATAGGATGGGCTACACTACCAACTTTTACAAGATATCCACCATCAATTTTTTCTACAACCGGGACATGTTTCTCTTTTGCTGCATCAACTGTATTTGCAACTATTTGTGCCATTGCTTCACCACAACACATCACAGGAGGTTTCTCTGCATGAAGAACCTGAACAATATTGCCGCATTTCCCACATTTATAAACACCATATTTTTCAGCCATTTTTTTCTCCTCTTCTTAAATTAATAGTTGGTTGGGGTTAATTCAAAGTGAGCTTTTGCATGGACGCACGCAGGGCAAGCTTCAGGTGGTTCATTCCCTTCATGATTGTAACCACAATTCCTGCATCTCCATGTCACACTGTTTTCTCTTTTAAAAACTCGATCTTTTTCAATATTTTCCACAAGAGCAAGATATCGCTGCTCATGATAAAGTTCTGCTATGCCAATTGATTCAAAAGTTTTGGCAATATCCTCAAAACCTTCTTCTCTGGCTTTGGCAGCAAATTCCGGGTACATGGTTGTAGTTTCAAAATGTTCACCATCAGCAGAGGCCTTCAAATTCTCAATAGTTCCTCCGATATTACCTGCCGGGAAACCAGCTGTGATTTCAAGTTCTTCACCGGATTTTAAATACTTGAACAATCTTTTTGCATGTTCTTTTTCATGATTTGCAGTTTCTTCAAAAATTGATTGGATCTGTACATAACCTTCTTTTTTTGCTTTTGAGGCAAAGTATGTGTATCGATTACGTGCCTGGGATTCTCCTGCAAAAGCAGTCAGTAAATTTTTTTCAGTCTGGGTTCCTTTTAAGTCTGGCATTCTTTCTCCTTATATTTTCTTGTATTGTTCTGTTTTTTTCCAGAATTCTGTTTTTAACTATAAAACTCACTCATACATGGAATAATAAAAGCAATTTTCATGCCTGCATATTCCTAATTAACACATATAAAAATAAAATTTCACAAATATTTTATATAATATTGACCGGAATCAACCCATGTAACGATTATAAAATAATGTCAATAGTGATCCCCCTGTGTCGTCATGACTTTTCTTTAGTTTACATCTAAAGTTCCTTTTGATACAAAATAATAAAAACATTTATATCAACTGCTGACAAATATCATGATAATTTGAATGATATGCGAATACGCACCTACTAGGAGAATCAAATGAATTATAAAATCACTTCAAATACAGCTCTTGTTATAATTGATGTACAGCAAGGGTTTGACGACCCAAAATGGGGGCGAAGAAATAATCCCGATGCCGAGGGCAATATATCACAATTGATCAGTTTTTGGAGAAATAAAAAACTCCCTATTATCCACATTCAGCATTGCTCCATTGAGTCAGACTCTCCACTTCGACCGAATCAACCCGGAGTTGAATTTAAAAAGGAAGCCATGCCAATTAAAGGGGAACAAATCTTTAAAAAATCAGTCAACAGTGCCTTTATCGGGACTGATCTTGAATCGTATCTTCGACAAAATGGCCTAGAAAAAATTGTCATTGTAGGCTTGACCACAGACCACTGTGTTTCAACAACAACTCGCATGGCTGGCAATCTTGGTTTCAAAGTCTTGTTAGTTTCAGATGCAACTGCGACATTCGATAGGCAAGGCCCCGATGGTAAAAAGTATAAAGCGGAAGATATTTTTGCTGTTCATCTTGCCAGTCTACATGATGAATTTTGCAACGTAGTTTCAACTGTTTCACTTATAAAATCATAAAATCTGAAAAAACTCGGTTCTGATCAATGATAGGATGCATGACTTTTCTTTTTGTTTACATCAGCAGTTCCCTTTGATACACAATATTGAGAAAGTTTAATATTAACATCGGGCACATATCATGACAAATTGAATGATATGCGGATCCGTATAATTACTTGTTAGGGAATTGTTGTGTAGTAAGACTATTCAATTCATTTGTTATTGATCAGTTCGTTCCTTCAAAAAGCTGTCCCCGGATAAAATAATCTTTAAAATACTGAGAGTTTAAAATGGGTAGATGGCGTCCTCCTAGAGAAAAAGGTTCCAAGTATATCACCCCGGAAGGTGCACAAAAATTAACTGAAGAGCTTCAGTACTTGTGGAAAGTTGAGCGACCACATGTAACCGATAGAGTTGCGAAAGCTGCCGCACAAGGTGATCGTAGCGAAAATGCCGAATACATTTATGGCAAGAAACGCTTGCGTGAAATTGATAGCAAGATTCGATTTTTAACGAACCGTCTCGACGGAATGACTGTGGCCAATCATATTCCTGACGATCAGGGTAAAGTTTATTTTGGTGCTTTCGTTACCCTTGAGGATGAAGAAGGGGAAGAGGTCGAATATCGTATCGTTGGACCCGATGAGTTTAATGTTGTTGCCGGAAAACTTAGTATGGATTCGCCCTTAGGTAAAGCAATGTTAGGAAAACGAGTGGAGGACAAAATCAAGGTTTCTTCACCAAAAGGAATGAAATTTTTTTATATATCGAAAATTCGTTATTTTGAAAAATAATCATCATAAATTGGTCTTCAGAAGTGTTCGATAATT
>Ga0307988_1000510_pt1 | contig 26786 bp, 23 predicted proteins | sample EllFjometagen183_FD_203166 | JGI IMG/M metagenome (GOLD analysis project Ga0307988, IMG submission 203166) | Marine microbial communities from Ellis Fjord, Antarctic Ocean - #183 | ecosystem: Environmental > Aquatic > Marine > Unclassified | place: Southern Ocean | collected 2014-10-08 | reverse complement strand
GATAGAATTAAACGGAGAATCAATGAGGAAAAGGAAATTAAAAAAATGAATAACTTAGCCATTGAAATCGAAAAGTGACTGGCAGGGTATCGTCGGAATCACTGGCAGGGTATCATCGGAATATCGAATATTAAACAATAATCAAAAATTGGCTGCATAGCTTAACTTAGCGTCCAACTTTTTGTTGCATATCCATAACGGCCTAACCATTCTACATCAATATCAGAAAATGTAAAATTCAGGTTTCCTTTAGAAAATGTTTTAATTGAGCTTAAAGTTTCTTTGTGTACTCGTTTGCTACCTAGCTTTTCTTCTTTATCAAGTTCATCTATTAATTCTTGGAAAAAATCGCCAACTTTTGTTTCAACAACCTTTTGTTTTTTACCATTAATTAGATTTCCAACGGTAAATTCTTTTTCCTCTGCGCCGTAATTCAGGATTTGCTTTTGTAGCTCATTTACCTTGTTTAAAATGATTTGTTGGATGTATTCACCATCTGGACAATTGGGTTTAGGACGGTTCTTCTTAAAGTCCCAGAATTTTTGGTTTACAGATACGCCCAAACTTTGGTATTTCCTCTTACCATCCTTTGAAACTTGTAACATTAACGGATTCTCGCCATTAGCAAGGGTTTTGGACTTGTAACACACTACTGAAATTGAAGCATTCATGATGTAAAATGGTTTACATCTTGGTTTACATTGTAGCTCTTAAATGAAGTAAAACGGAATGTTTTAAAAGAAAAAACCAAGCTAGTTAACATGTAACTGCTTGGTTTCCAGTGGGCCCACCTGGGCTTGAACCAGGGACCACCTGATTATGAGTCAGGTGCTCTAACCAACTGAGCTATAGGCCCTAAAAAATTCAAAGTTTAGAGTTCAAAGTTTAAAGAATAAAAATTAACCTAAACCTCTAAATTCGGAGTGCAAGTTTACAACTTTACTTGAAAATACACAAACAAATTTATTGAAATTAGTAAGATTGATTAAGCCTTTGTAAAGTGCAACTTTAAATCTGTTTGTATTTCACAAAATTCAACTAAATTTGTTGTGTCAAATATTCTTCCACAAAACTGAGTGTTTGATTATATAGAAGAGCGGAGAGAGCGGGCTCATGGAAACTCTGGCAACCAATCGAAATTAACGAGAAAGGTGCCAATACCCGGCCGGAAACGGAATTATAATTTGAATACGATGATCAACAACTATACAAATTATTTACGTTACCAGAAAAATTATTTACTACACTTTGAATTGCAGTTCGTCAACACGTACTTTGGCTGCCGGATAGTGTAAAGCAGAAACTGAGCTTCAATAAAAAATAGATAACGAGTTATTTAAATAGAAATTCAATCAAAAAAATGGCAATAATTAAAAGCTACGAAGAGATTAACCAGAAACTTAAATCGGGGGAAGCAGTAATTTTAACTGCTGAAGAAGTTTCAAAAATGGCTTTGACAGCCTCGCCCGAAGAGATTGCCGAAAAAGTAGATGTGGTTACCACTGCAACTTTTGGTGCAATGTGTTCATCGGGAGCCATCATCAATTTTGGTCATGCAAACCCGCCAATTCGCATGGAGAAAATTCGATTAAATGGAGTACCCTGTTACGAAGGATTGGCCGCTGTTGATTCATACATTGGGGCTGCGGCATGTAATCCCGATAATCCAAAATATGGAGGAGCACATGTTATTCAGGATTTGCTCGATGGCAAAGATATTGAGTTGGAAGCATGGGCAAAAGGAACCGATTGTTATCCGAGAAAACATATTCGTACTAAAATAAATATAAACACAGTTAATGAGTTCACTCTTTTTAACCCCAGAAATGCTTATCAGAATTATAATGTGGCTGTGAATACAACTAAAAAAATGATTCACACCTACATGGGAACTTTATTGCCTAATTTACGCAATGCAACCTATTCAACTTCGGGCGAATTAAGTCCTTTATTAAACGACCCTGAGTTTAAAACAATTGGTTTGGGAACGCGAATATTTCTAGGAGGAACACAAGGATTTGTGGTTTGGCCGGGCACTCAATTTCATACAACTAAACCAAAAAACGAATTGGGAGTACCGGTTACAAATGCTGCAACAATTGCAGTAATGGGAAATTTAAAAGAGATGTCATCGGAATATCTCCATGCTGCTTATCTCGATAAATACGGAGTAAGTTTATTTGTGGGAATTGGAATACCGATTCCGATTCTCGATGTTGAAATGGCAAAACGGGTTTCAATAAATAATAGTCAGATTGAAACTTCGGTGCTTGATTATGGCACAGTAGGAACTCCAAAACTGGGGCAGGTTACTTACGAAGAATTACAATCGGGTTCGATAAAAATTGGCAACAAAAATATTAGAACCGCACCGGTTGCAAGCCTTGCAAAAGCTCGAAAGATTGCGAACGAATTAAAAAGTTGCTTGCAAAAAGGAGATTTCGAAATCAGTAAACCTGTTCAAATGTTCCCTAAAAATACATCGTTAAACGGATTGAAAGAAACGGAGGCCGACAATGATTAAAAAAAAATACATCCTTAATTTTCCACCACAAAGCGGCGACAAAGCATTTACTTACCATCTGGTAAAAGATTATGACATCCGTATTAATATTTTAAAAGCTGAAGTTTACCCCGGGAAAAGGGGAAGTTTGCTGCTCGAACTTCATGGTAAAAAAGATAACATCGAAAAAGGGGTTGAGTACCTTAATAACCATCATATTTCGTGTGAACCGATAGATAAACGAATTCATTTAGAAGAAGAAAAATGTATTGATTGCGGGAATTGCACTGCGGTGTGCTTTGCCGGCTCGTTAACCATGAATAAAGAAACCTGGAAACTGGAATTCGACAAAGATAAATGTATTGTTTGCGAGTTGTGCATTCCGGCTTGCCCGTTGAATCTTTTTGAAATAGATTTTAGGTGAAAAATTGGCGCCTTTTCGGATCGTCATTCCGAATTTAATTCGGAATCTTATGTTATTGAAGAAGATGCTGAAATGAATTCAGCATGACGAAAGACTAAAATCGCATTCTAAAAATAAAAAATGAACCTATTTGAAGAAAGAACATATCGAACCCAATTCAACACTGAAAGATATACAGGGTTTGTAATAAGTTATCAGGAAACTGATTTGTGGATAGGTGTAAATTCATCTTCTTTTCAACCCGAGATAAAAGAGGTTGCCTTTGAAAAAATAAAAAGTTTACGCAATAAATTTGATGAATATATAAAAGCAGAACCATTTTTTAAGAAAAGTCTGAAACCATTTCAGCCGACACAAATTGCACCCGCTTTAGCAATCGATATGGCTGTTGCCGCAGAGAAAGTAGGAATTGGTCCAATGTCGACAGTGGCTGGATTATTTGCCCGCGAAGTTGGCGAAGAAATTATTGGGAACTTTTCAGTTGATGAGATGGTTATAGAAAATGGCGGCGACATTTACGTTCTTTTAAAAGATGAATTGGTACTCTCGGTTTTTGCTGGCGATTCTATTTTATCAGAAAGAATAGCGTTAATTATTCCTGCAGAAAAGAGCAAACTTGGCATTTGTACTTCTGCTGGTACGGTTGGCCCATCGATAAGTTATGGAAAAGCCGATGCCGTTGTCGTAATTTGTGAGGACATTTTACTGGCAGATGCATTTGCAACTGCTTTGGGAAATAAGGTAAAGTCGCCAAACGATGTTGAAAAAGTAATTAAGCAATCGGAAAAGTATCCCGAGATTCTGTCGTTGCTAATTATTTGTGAGGATAAAATTGGGATTCGGGGAGATTATGAGATGAGGGTTTTAAAATAAAATTGAAACGGAATATATTAAATCTTATTGGAGTTTAATTCAGAACAATTCCCCCTTTGAAGGGGGTTCGGGGGATATGAAACCAACAACAGAACAAAATGGTATTGAAACACTCTAATAACCATTACAATAAAAACCTAAAAGAATATGCCAGAAAGCTGAGGAACAATTCAACTTTACCGGAAGTTATTCTTTGGGATAAATTTTTAAAAAGGAAGCAACTTCGAGGTTACCCTTTTTTAAGGCAGAGACCTATAAAAAATTATATTGTTGATTTTTTAGTAAGAATTTGAATTTAATAATAGAGGTTGATGGAGAAATTCATAAATTTCAAAAAGGGAAAGATAAAAAAAGAGAAGAAGACCTAAAGGAATTAGGATATTCCGTTATCCGATTTCATAATGAAGAAATTTTAAATGAACTCTTTAATGTTCAAAGAACGTTAGAAAGTTTTATTGATGAATTTGAAGAGAAAAGAGGAATTCTTAAAAAGTAAGTAGTGCTTCTTAGAAAACTGTCATTTTCCAAAGTGGCTTCTTAGAAAATGTCAAGAACAAGGCTTGCGAAATCTTGAAAATCAAGGAATTTACTTTTGTAAATGACTGTTTTCAAGATGAGCGTAACGAAGTTATTGGCGTTTTCTAAGAGACACTAAGTAGTAAAAACTCACCCCTTAATCCCCTCGAGGGGAGAAGAGAAGAGAAATTAGTTGATGCAAAGTTGAAACGGCAGAAGACAAAACAAAATGAAAAAAAATATAAAACAAGAACTAAAAACCCGTGTATTAGTTATGGACGGTGCAATGGGTTCGTTAATTCAAGAATACAAATTAACGGAAGCCGATTATCATGGTGAACGTTTAAAGGATTTTCCGCACGACCAAAAAGGGAATAACGATATTTTATCGATTACACAACCAGATATTATCTCAGAAATTCATACTAAATATTTGGAGGCAGGAGCCGATATTTTATTGACAAATACTTTTAATGCCACCAGCATTTCGCAAGCCGATTATGGCACCGAAGAGTTTGTTTACGAAATGAACAAAACTTCGGCAGAAATTGCGAAGAACGTTGCCGGTGGATTCACAAAAAAGAATCCATTAAAACCTCGTTTTGTTGCAGGTTCACTCGGTCCCACAAATAAAACACTTTCGCTTTCGCCCGATGTAAACGACCCGGCTTTCCGTGCCGTTACTTTCGACGATGTAAAAAAGTCGTACCGCGAACAGATTGAAGGACTTTTAGATGGCGGTGTTGACTTGCTTATTATTGAAACGATATTCGATACATTAAATGGTAAAGCTGCAATTTTTGCTGTTGATGAGGCGTCGGAAAAACGTGGGATAAAAATTCCGCTGATGGTTTCGGGAACAATTACCGATGCCAGCGGACGAACGCTTTCAGGACAAACTTTAGAAGCTTTTTTGAATTCGGTTTCTCATGTCGATTTACTGAGTATCGGACTGAATTGTTCGCTGGGAGCAACCGATTTACGACAATACGTGAAGGAGCTTTCGAAAAAAGCACCTTTTAATATTAGTGCGCATCCAAATGCGGGGCTGCCAAATCAGTTTGGCGAGTACGACGAAACGCCGGAAATAATGGCGGGTTACATAAAAGATTATCTCGATAACAGTTTTGTAAATATAATTGGAGGCTGCTGCGGAACTACTCCGGCACACATTCACGAGTTCGTAAAAATTGCTGAAAAGGCAAAACCACATTCAATAAATAAAACGGATTCTAATACCCGATTTAGTGGATTAGAACCGGTAACAATGACCGAAAATACAAACTTTGTAAATATTGGGGAGCGATGCAATGTTGCAGGTTCGCGAAAATTTGCAAGGTTAATTCGCGAAGAGAAATACGAGGAGGCACTTTCTGTTGCACGCGCGCAAGTTGAAGATGGTGCACAAATTATTGATGTAAACCTCGACGATGCGATGCTAGACACAAAAAAAGAGATGGTGCATTTTCTCAATCTTTTAATGGCCGAACCCGATATTGCCAAACTTCCGGTGATGATTGACTCGTCGAAATGGGAAGTTATTGAAGCCGGGCTAAAATGTTTGCAGGGAAAAGCGATTGTAAATTCCATCAGTTTAAAAGAGGGCGATGAAATTTTTATGCAGCAGGCAAAACAGATAAAACGTTTTGGCGCGGCTGTGGTTGTTATGGCATTCGACGAAGTTGGGCAAGCCGATAATTTCAATCGCCGAAAAGAAATTTGCAGTCGGGCGTATAAAATTCTTACCGAGCAGGTAAACTTCCCACCGCAAGATATTATTTTCGATTCCAATGTTTTAACAATCGGAACTGGTCTTGATGAGCATAATAATTATGCAGTAGATTTTATTGATTCCGTTCGGTGGATTAAAGAAAATCTACCTCACGCAAAAACCAGTGGTGGTGTCAGTAATGTTTCATTTTCGTTTCGTGGCAACAATGTGGTTCGCGAGGCTATTCACTCGGTATTTCTTTTTCATACAATAAAAGCCGGGTTAGATATGGGAATTGTAAATGCCGGAATGTTGCAGATTTACGATGAAATTCCCAAAGACCTTCTTGAAAAAACAGAAGATTTGGTATTGAATCGCCGTGCCGATGCTACCGAGCAGCTTTTAGAATTTGCCGAAAAAGTAGAATCGAACGGAACAAAAGAGAAGAGAAAAGATGAGTGGCGCGAACTGCCTCTCGAGAAAAGGATTCAACACGCTTTGGTTAAAGGGTTTCCGGAGTTTGTTGATGAAGATATGGCGGAAGCAATTAAAATTTATCAGCCAACTTTAAACATTATCGAAGGTCCGTTAATGGATGGAATGAACGTGGTTGGCGGACTGTTTGGAGCTGGGAAAATGTTTCTTCCGCAGGTAATAAAATCGGCGCGGGTTATGAAAAAAGCCGTTGCAATTTTGTTGCCGTACATCGAAGCCGACAAAGCAAAATTCAATATCTCCTCTTCTCAGAAAAAAATATTGATGGCAACCGTAAAAGGCGATGTTCACGATATTGGGAAAAATATTGTGGGAGTAGTTTTGAGCTGTAATAATTACGAAATTATTGATTTGGGAGTGATGGTTCCCACCCAAAAAATTATCGATACTGCCATAAAAGAGAATGTGGATGTTATTGGGTTGAGCGGATTGATTACGCCGTCGCTGGAAATTATGGTTGATATTGCAAAAGAGATGGAGCGCCGCAACGTTGATATTCCTATTTTGATTGGTGGTGCTACAACCTCTAAAATTCACACGGCGGTTAAAATCGAACCCGAATTTAAGCTCCCTGTAATTCATGTAAAAGATGCGTCGCTGGCGGTAAATGTGGTTTCAAATCTTATCGCTAAAAATCAAAAATATATCGATTCAGTAAAAGCCGATTATGCTGAAATCAGAAAATTTCAGGGGAAACGTAAACCAAAAGTGTACCTTACATTAGAACAAGCGCGCCAAAATAAATTTAAAATAGATTGGAATAATACTCCCATTTACAAACCGAATTTTACTGGGGTAAAACAGCTCATCGATTTTCCATTGGAAGAGCTACGGAATTATATCGATTGGACTTTCTTTTTTATTACCTGGGGATTAAAAGGTCATTTCCCACAAATTTTAAGTGACGAAAAACAGGGCGATGCAGCAAAAAAACTGTATGCCGAAGCCAACGAATTTTTAGATGAAATAATTGAAAAGAAAATGTTGCAGGCAAATGCTGTTTTTGGTATTTGGCCGGCAAATTCGAATGGCGACGATGTTGTTTTGTATGATAACGAAACTCGACTAAAAGAGATTGGGCAGTTTTATCACATTCGTCAGCAGGAAAAGAAAAAAATGGGAATTTCTAATTTTTGTCTTGCTGATTTTATTGCTCCAAAAGAATCGGGTAAAATTGATTATTGTGGAGGTTTTGCAACCACTGCCGGAATTGGCATTGAAAAATGGAAAGACAAATATCGCGAAGAAAATAACGACTACAAAGCAATTATGCTGGAAGCACTCGCCGACCGATTGAGTGAAGCCTTTGCCGAATTGTTACATTTGGAGGTTCGAAAAAATTACTGGGGTTACGTTCCCAACGAAAACCTATCTTTGGAGGAGATGCTTAAAATAAAATATCAGGGAATTAGACCTGCAATCGGATATCCGGCTTGTCCCGAGCATTCAGAAAAAGAGAATCTTTTTAAATTATTAAAAGCAGAGGATGTTGGAATTACACTAACTGAGCATTTTGCAATGTATCCGAATGCATCGGTTTCGGGGCAGTTTTTTGTTCATCCTGAATCGCGATATTTTAGCCTTGAAAAAATAGGAAAAGATCAGATTGAGGATTATGCAAAAAGAAAAGATAAAACAACAGAATATGTTGAGCAATTTATGCCTACTAATTTGAATTATAAGTAGCAAAATTGACATTGATACGTCATTACGAGAGTTCACCTAATTTAATTGAAATATAACTGACAGAGATGCTGATCCGTCAGCTGACGGACAGCATGACGTTTCAAGGTTAAGAAACATCACCCTGATTTTATTTCAGGGTCTATATTGAAATCTGTCATTCCGAACTTGTTTCGGAATCTGTTAAAAATTACTGTAAAAATGAATTCAATATGCTTTTTAATAAATTATATTTGTAATAGTCATAATTTTACTTGAAACCCTAATATTAATTTTAACATTCCAGTAAACAAGCAAAACCTCAGAAAGCACACTTTTTTGTATTTTTACCAACTATTAAATGTCATCAAATGATAAAATTCAGAAAAAGCAAAATAATTTATTTCATACTTGGAATGCTGATAATGCTTGTACTCGATATGTTTTTTCACTTCAACAACTCAGTTAAAAAGGAAATTGACAGAGAAGCAAATAAAGCACAGCGAAAAATTGAGAATATTTTTAATTGATAAAATGAAAGTAATTGATATAATAAATAAGGCAAAAAGTACAGTTTTTTCTTTTGAACTTTTACCTCCATTAAAAGGGAACGACACTTCAAGAATGTACCAAACCATTGAAAGTCTCGTTGATTTCGATCCGAAATACATAAATATTACCACCCACCGCGACGAACTGGAATTCAAAGAACAAAATGACGGGACTATTGTAAAACGAACCGTTCGTAAACGTCCGGGAACAGTGGCGATTGCAGCAGCAATTCAGCACAAATACGGCATTCCGGTAATTCCTCATATTCTTTGTGGAGGCTTTTCGAAAAGTGAAACCGAACATGTTTTAATCGATTTACATTTCCTTGGAATAGAAAACGTACTGGCACTTCGCGGCGATGGTGTAAAAAACCAGCACGTTTTTAAACCCGATCCAAATGGCCACGCCAATGCCAATGAATTGGTATATCAGATTAAAGACCTGCAAAATGGCAAATATTTAGAGGCCGATTTAAAAAATAATACCCCGCTTGATTTTTGTATTGGTGTGGCGGGTTATCCTGAAAAACATTTTGAATCGCCAAATAAAGAACTTGACCTTACTTTTTTAAAGCAAAAAGTAGATGCCGGAGCAGATTATATTGTCACCCAAATGTTTTTCGATAATCGGGTGTATTACGATTTTGTGAAAAAATGCCGCGAGCTTGGCATTACAGTTCCAATTATTCCAGGAATAAAACCCATTAATCTGAAAAATCAGTTAACGGTTTTACCTAAATTATTTAGTGTCGATTTGCCGCTGGAACTGGCAAGTGAACTCGCAAAGTGTAAAAATAACGAGGAAGCACGTATTGTAGGGACAGAGTGGGCCATTCATCAATCGAAAGATTTGGTTGCAAATAACGCTCCTTTGCTGCACATTTATACTTATGGTATTTCTGATAATGTGGGCGAAATTGTAAAAGCTGCATTTTAGAAAAGACATGAGATTTTAGTAGTGAGTAGTGAGACAAAAGAGGCGGTGAAAATTAAAATTTTCACCGCCTCTTTACTTTGTACTAACTACTAAGAACTAATTCCCCATTTTAATTTGACTGTTTATTTTATCATTTTTCGCCTGATCATTCATTTTTAAAGAATACATCATCGCTTCTATCTGTAGAAGTAAATTACGTTTGTCTTTACTGGGTGCATAAACATAGCCAAATGCAACAACTATGCGTTGGTTGGTAGCATCTAATTCAGCTAAGGAAATGTAGGGGCCTCCCATAAAATCGTTTTCAACTCGCCAAAGTCCGCGCATTTCCGATGCATAATTCCCATTGTGTTCATGAATATTATAAATCTGCTGAAATCTTTTTTCGGTTGACATGTAACTCCCTTCGGTTGGCCCTGGAATATTTGCTTTTAGCATTTTATCGCGCACGCCCAATAAATAGTTAACAGTAAAAGTACTATCAGAAACATAGGGGAATGTATATAAAATAATGCCTTGCGAAATTTCAGGAGTCTCGTATTTAAACCAAATTAAGTTTTCTTTTTGTTCCGTAATGGCGAATCCGGGAGGAACTTGCATGGTTACACCAAAATCTTTATTCAAAACATTGTAAACTCCTTTTGCGTAAAATTTCTTGTAATTCATTGTTAGCCTTTCTTTTTCGGCTGCAATGAAGTAGGTCAAAATCTTATCTCCATTTTCTTTAAATATCTCATTAAATTTTTCTGCAGTTTTTGCACTTATTTGAACCGTTGCTTGTGGATAAGCCCAAACATCGTCGATAAAGCTAATGCCCTCTTTTTCTACATTCAACGAAATTGTTGTTTGAAGAATATTGCGTGTGCTTTTGAAAATGCTTTTAAATGCATTGTGTGGTACATCTATTACATCAAAAAGAGGTTCGTCTTGTGGAAGCCCAAGTTGTTGCTGAGCGAGTGTTTCCCTGATAAGTTTCCCGGTAGAACTTTCCCACGACTTTTTTGAAATTACGACTACCAATTCGTTTGTATAACCTGTAATATTTGTATGCATAACTGTTCCATTGTTGGAACACGAGAACGTAACAACTATAATAAACAGAAAAACAATTAGTTTGTAATTTTTAACCTTCATAATGTCTGTTTTTTTGAGTTTGTATTTTCATAGCAAAAACCTTACCAGATTTAAACAAAAAATCCCGTGCCTGTTTAAAACAGAAACGGGATTTATTACGATATCTACTCGATATTAATTGTCAATTTTTTCAGAATCGGACTTACCGTCTTCTGCTACCTCTTCTTTGGTTGCATTTTTAAATTCCTTCATTCCTTTTCCAAGGCCTTTCATTAATTCAGGAATTTTTCTTCCACCAAAAAGTAAAAGAACAATAATTAATATGATAATTATTTCCTGAGGTCCTACAAATCCTGCTATTACAAATAAACTCATGATATTAAGATAAAATTGATTTGATACAAAAATATAATTTTTTTACTAAAAAGTTCCGTTAATCATTTTTATTATGTCGTTGGCATTGGCATAAAGAACTAATGCTAAAAGTAAAATCATTCCTGCAATCTGTGCATATTCCAAGAATTTCTCGTTTGGTTTCCTTCCGGTAATCATTTCTCCCATTAAAAACATAACGTGGCCACCATCCAAAGCCGGAATTGGCAACAGGTTCATTATTGCAAGAATAATTGAAATAAATGCGGTCATGTTCCAAAACGAATGCCAATTCCATTTTCCCGGAAAAATATTACCAATAGTTGCAAATCCACCCAACGATTCGTAGGCTTTTGTCTCTTTTTTAAAGAACAACTTAAACTGCTTTAAGTAGTCGCCTGTGGTTTGAACTCCTTTTTTAATTCCTGCGGGAATCGATTCAAAGAAACCATATTTTATTGATTTAAATTCAAAAAACTGATCAGTTGCATGACTGTTCTTAATTCCAACCATTCCATCTTCACCAAGTGTCATGGAAATTTCTTTTGGCTGACCATTTCTTTCAATATTTAGAACAATTGGTTTCCCGATATTATTTTTTAGTGCAGAAGACCACTCATCAAAATAAGAAAAATAATTTCCGTTAAGACCTTTAAACTCATCTCCTATTTGAAGACCGGCTACTTGTCCCCGCGATTCTTTCAGAAATCCTTCTACACCCATTTTAAACGGGAAACGAGGAGACATAATTCCTTTACTTTTTAGAATAAGTGCAAGGTCTGAATCGCTAATTTCAACATCTGTTTTTTGTCCGTTACGTTCTACCTGAACAGATTTGGCATTGTCTAAAACAATGGTCGGAATTATTTTCATAAAATTGTCGATATAATTATTATCGACTGTTAAAATTTTATCCCCATCTTGAAACCCTATTTGTTCGCCAATCTCATTTACTTCAATTCCATATTTTGCATTTTCTGTTGGAAGGAATTCCTCTCCCCAGGCATATAAAATACCAATGTAAATTATCATGGCAAACAAGAAATTCATCATTACCCCACCCAACATTATTAATAAACGTTGCCAAGCCGGTTTTGCACGAAATTCATGAGGCTGTGGAGGAAGTTTCATTGCTTCTTTGTCCATCGACTCGTCAATCATTCCCGAAATTTTTACATAACCACCGAGAGGAAGCCAGCCAATTCCATATTCTGTTTCTCCCTTTTTTATTTTGAACAATGAAAACCAGGGATCAAAAAACAGATAAAATTTCTCGACGCGGGTTTTAAATAAACGGGCAAACATAAAATGCCCAAATTCATGCAATACCACAAGAATCGAAAGGCTTAAAAGTAATTGTGCTGTTTTAATTAATATTGTTTCCATTCAAATTTTCTCTAATCTTCTATTAAAAATTCCGTTACACTTCTGGCTTCGGCATTGGTTTCGATTAAATCGTTTAAATCAGGTTTTTTAATAAATGTCACCTTTTTCATCGTATTTTCTATCGTCTCTGACATTTGCAAAAACCCAATCTTCTTATTTAAAAATGCCTCTACAACCACCTCATTTGCAGCATTTAACACGCATGGCATGTTGCCGCCCAAATCCAGTGCTTCAAAAGAGAGTGCAAGGTTACGAAAAATTTTTGTATTTGGTGGTTCAAAATTAAGAGTCGGATACTCTAAAAAGTTGAACCTTGGGAAATCATTTTTTAAGCGATTAGGAAATCCAATTGCATATTGAATGGGTAGTTTCATGTCGGGCAATCCCATTTGTGCTTTCATCGAACCATCTTCGAACTGAACGATTGAATGTACGATTGATTGCGGGTGTACAATTACTTCAATTTTAGACGGAGGCAAACCAAAAAGCCAGTGTGCTTCAATCATTTCAAAACCCTTGTTTATTAATGTTGCAGAATCGATTGTAATTTTATTCCCCATTTCCCAATTGGGATGAGCCAAGGCATTATCAACGGTTACTTTTTTTAGTTCAGCCAAAGATTTTCCTCTAAACGGACCGCCCGAACAAGTAAGATATATTTTTTCGATGGGGTTCATAAATTCGCCAACCAAACACTGGAAAATTGCTGAATGTTCTGAATCCACAGGAATGATTTCAACTTTTTTTTCGTGGGCTAATTTTGTAATTATTTCGCCTGCAACAACTAATGTTTCTTTATTTGCCAGGGCAATATTTTTCCCGGCTTTAATGGCTTGATAAGTTGGAATTAATCCGGAATATCCAACCATCGCTGTCAATACCAAATCAACAGTATCCATTTGTACCACTTGATTAATAGCTTCTGTTCCTGCAAAGACTTTTATCGGTTCATTTGCCAGTGCCTCGGAAACAAGGTTGTATTTATTTTGGTTTGCAATTACAACCGCGTTTGGCTGAATTTTTTTTGCTTGCTGAATGAGTAAGTTAACATTATTATTAGCAGTTAAAACCTCTACTTCAAATTTATCAGGATTCTGCCCAATAACTTCTAACGTTTGTTTACCGATTGAACCGGTTGAACCCAGAATGGCAATTCTCTTTTTCATATGATTTTAAAAATCGATGTACTGATCCGGGTTTAGTGCAACGCCCTTGTGCCATAACTCAAAATGCAAATGTGGCCCCGTTGATAGTTCCCCTGAGTTTCCAATAATTGCAACAGCTTCCCCTGCTTTTATTTTATCGCCTGTGTTTTTAAGAAGCTCGGCATTATGTTTGTAAACCGAAATCAAATCAGATTCGTGCTGAATATAAATAACATAACCAGTTTCCAAAGTCCATCCCGAAAAGATAACCGTTCCATTCAAAACTGCTGAAATCATTGCATTTGGAGCACTCACTAAATCAATTCCAAAATGGTTTTTGCCTGAATCAAACTGATTAGAAACTACACCTTTTACAGGCACAAAAAAATGCATCTGACTTAAATCTGTATTTTTACTATTGCCATTTTGAATAGACAAACTTAACTGCTCTGCCAACAACTTATCTTGAAAAACTGAATCATGATTGAATTCCTGAAATTCTATTTCATTCGATTCTATTTTCGCATCAATTTCCAAATTATCTGCTGGTACTTCACCCGAAATTATTGCTTTAATTCCTTTGAAAAACTCGTCTCGCTTAATCAATTCGTTTTCTAATGAATCTACCTTCAGCGCATTGTGAACCAAAATTTGTCTGTATTCTGCTTTTGGATAACCCGGAATATATTCACGCAACCCTGTTGTTGCAATCAATATAATTACCAAAACCACAATTAATGCTGACAATAAACTGGTAACCGTAAATACTTTCAATCTTGAAAGTTTCATGCTCCATACCGACTGAAAAGTTGTGTCGTTATAAATAATTAAGCGATATTGGTCTTTTAGTTTATCAAATATTTTAAACTTCTTTTTTTCTTCCACAACATATTTTTTAAAGGCTACAAATTTAGAAAGAATTGATTAACAATACCTTTGTTTATTATTTTTTAACCAAAAGCTAATTTTTTAATTCCTGAACATTTCAGAATTCATTTAACGTTTGGAAATTACAGTTTCAAGTTTGTAATAAACATTGCAAAATTATACTAATGCTCTATATTCTGTTAACAGTAATAATTCTAAATTTTAAACCATTGTTTATAATTCTTGCAATTTTCTATTTAAATAAATATTTTTATAAATGATAGAAATATATTTATGAATTAGCACCTAACCCGACCAATGTCACATTCAAAAAAAAGAAAAAACTATATTTGCACATTGTAAAAGAAAAAAATGAAAAAGAATATGAGAAAATTAAACTTACTACTGTTGCTCACGATATTTATTTTCGGTTCGGCAGTGGCTGACGAAGGGATGTGGCTACCTTCTTTGATTCATAAATTGAACATTGCAGATATGCAAAAAGCCGGTTTGGAATTGAGTGCTGATGATATTTATAACATTAACAACTCGAGTTTAAAAGATGCAGTAGTTGCATTAGATCGTGGTTCATGTACTGCAGAGCTAATTTCGAAAGACGGATTATTATTAACCAATCACCACTGTGGATTTGGCGAAATTCAAAGTCATTCGAGTGTTGAACACGATTATTTGAAAGATGGTTTTTGGGCAATGTCGCGAGAAGAAGAATTAGCGAATCCGGGCAAAACAGTTTCGTTTTTAGTTAGTGTTGAAGATGTTACAGAAAAAGTTCTTGCCGATGTAACTTCGGAATCAACAGAAGAAGAACGCAGCAAAAATATTGATGAAGTTTCAAAGCAACTTGAAAAAGATGCACAAGGAGACACACATTACGAAACCTATGTACGTAGTTTTTTTAACGACAATAAATACTATCTATTTGTTGTAGAAACTTTTAAAGATATAAGGCTGGTAGGAGCACCTCCACAAGCACTTGGTAAATTTGGTGGAGATACCGACAATTGGATGTGGCCCCGCCACACTAACGATTTTTCAATGTTTCGTGTTTATAGCGGGCTCGATGGAAAACCGGCCACTTATTCGGAAGAGAACATTCCCTACCAGCCAAAACATTTTTTGCCTGTATCGCTAAAAGGTGTTGAAGAAGGTGATTTCGCAATGATTATGGGTTATCCAGGAAGAACAAATCGATACAAAACTTCATACGGCGTTAACTACACAATGGAAGTTACCAACCCTGTTCGAGTTGAAGTTCGTGAGAAAAAACTTGAAATATTAGGTGAATATATGAGTACTAGTCCCAAGGCCAGAATTCAGTATGCTTCTAAATTTGCACGTAGTTCGAATTATTACAAATATAGCATCGGACAAAATAATGGGCTAAATAACTTGAACGTAATTGATAAGAAAAAAGCGTTAGAAGATAAATTTACGAGCTGGGTAAATGCTGACAATTCAAGAAAAGAAAAATACAGCGAGGCGCTTACATTAATTAAAGATTCATATAAAGACTCGGACGCAAGTCGTTCGCAAGAGTACATTTCGGAGGCACTATTGCGAGGACCAGAAATATTTATGTTTGCATACCGTGCTAAACCATTATTAGATTTACTGGATAAACCGGAAGAAAATAAAGACAAAATTAAGCGAACAATTGAAAGGATTAAGGGTTCGATGGAAGGTTATTTTAAAGATTACAATGCTGCAACCGATAAAAAAGTTGCCGGAGAATTGATGAAACTTTATTTTGAAAATAACAGCTCCAAATTTCATCCGGCATTTTTTGAAACTGTTCAGGGGAAATACAAAGGCGATTTCTCGAAATTTGCCGACAAAATGTTCGCCAAATCGATATTTGACAGCAAAGATGAATTAGCTGCATTTCTGGAAACACCTTCATTAAAAGTATTGAAAAAAGATCTGGCATTTCAAGCAGCTAACGATGTATTTACAAAGTATCGTGAGATAGGTGAATTGGCAAGGGAAACTACAAAAAACTTATCGGTTGGAAGAAGACTTTTTGTTGCCGGATTAACTGAAATGGATAAAGACAGAAGTTTTTACCCGGATGCAAATTCAACCATGCGTTTAACTTACGGAAAAGTTTTAGATTACGAACCGCGCGATGGAGTTACCTACAATTATTATACAACTACCGACGGCTATCTTGAAAAAGAAATTCCGGGCGACACGGAGTTTGATGTTCCTGAAAGAATGAAAGATTTATTAGTTGCCAGAGATTTCGGGAAATATGCTGACAAAGATGGTTCGTTGCATGCCTGTTTTATTACCAATAACGATATTACCGGTGGAAATTCAGGAAGCCCGGTAATTAACGGAAATGGTGAATTAATTGGTATTGCGTTCGATGGAAACTGGGAAGCCATGAGTGGTGATATTGCTTTCGAACCCGACTTGCAGCGTTGTATAAATGTTGATATTCGCTTTGTTCTATGGGTAATTGATACTTATGCAGGTGCAACTCACCTGATTGACGAAATGATGATTGTGCAATAAAAAAATAATATTTTTAGATACTCAACCCCGTCAAATTTTGGCGGGGTTTTCTTTGTCTAAAGAAATAATCTACAAGTTTGCTTTTTTGACATATTACTCACTACTTTGCACAAAATACTACGTACTTCAAAAACATGTCGCGACCAATAATTACAATATACACCGATGGTGCTGCTCGTGGGAATCCGGGAAAAGGTGGATACGGAATTGTTATGCTTTCGGGAAAACACCGTAAAGAAATTTCGCAAGGATTCCTTCACACAACAAATAACCGAATGGAATTGCTTGCTGTTATTGTTGCTCTGGAAACCCTAAAAATAGAAGGTTGCGACGTTACCATTTATACCGATTCGAAATATGTTTCGGATGCCGTAACCAAGGGCTGGGTTTTTAATTGGGTAAAAAAACGATTTAAAGGGAAAAAGAATTCAGATTTATGGATGCGTTTTCTTGAAATCTACAAAAAACACATTGTAAAATTTATTTGGGTAAAAGGTCATTCGAATAATCTGTTAAATGAACGTTGCGATACACTGGCAGTAGAAGCATCTTTTGAATCCAATTTACCTGAAGATATTGGATACAAACCAGAGTAAAAACTTTGTATGAAAAACCTAAGCATTTTAATTGTTTCACTCATTTTTTTCTCATGCACACAAAAGCAAAGCATCCATGTACAAAGCCCCGATGGGAAAATTATTGTTCATTTTGGCGTAAACGATTCTTCCGCTATTTACTATTCTGTCGAATATGAAGACTCTATGCTTATTCAGCATTCTAAAATGGGCTTTCAAATTAGCAATGCACCCGATTTTAGTAGAAATCTTGAAATTATCTCCTATTCAGAAATGGAGGTTAATCAGTCGTGGGAAACCGTTTATGGAGAACGATCGGAAGTAAAAGATGTTTACAAGCAGATTAACATTCAATTAAAAGAGCTTATTTCTCCACTCCGCGAATTTGAAATTTCGTTTAGAGTGTACAATAACGGTGTAGCATTTAATTACACATTTTTACATCAATCAGAAATAGATTCGCTGGTTATTCAAAATGAATTAACCGAATTTAAATTGGCAAAAGATTACAATTGTTGGGTTGCAGCCCATGCACAATCGGAATACAGAAAAATGCCAATTAGCGAAATAACTCAGCCGGTTGATAGACCTTTGGTTGTTGAGACAGGAGAAAATATAGTCGCATTTGGCGAGGCAAAACTAGTCGATTTTGCAAGAATGAAATTTATTGGAGGTGAAAATAAAAACTCATTGGTAGCAAAATTACAGGGGCAAGCAATAATTTCCCTCCCTTATACTACGCCTTGGCGAACAATAATGCCTTGTAAATCAGTCGGAGAATTATTGGAAAATAACTATTTTCTCGAAAACCTAAACGACCCTTGTGAAATTGAAGATGTATCGTGGATTAAGCCAGGGAAAGTTATTCGCGAAGTAACCTTAACAACACAAGGAGGCATGGCCTGTGTAGATTTTGCTGATGAAAACGGATTGCAGTATGTAGAATTTGATGCAGGTTGGTATGGTCCGGAAGGTAATCCGGATTCAGATGCAACAACAATTACCGTTGACCCGAAACGATCTCCCGGACCACTCGAATTGCTGAAAGTTGTTGAATATGCAAAAGAAAGAAATATTGGAATTATTCTCTATGTTAATCGTCGATCGCTAGAAAAACAGTTAGATGAAATTTTGCCCTTATTTAAAAAGTGGAGCATTAAAGGTGTAAAATACGGTTTTGTCCAAGTGGGGTCACAAAAGTGGACGAATTGGTTACATTATGCAGTAAAAAAAGCATCGGAAAACGAATTAATGGTTGACATTCACGACGAGTACAGACCAACGGGATTTTCGCGAACATATCCTAATTTAATGACTCAGGAAGGGATTCGTGGTGACGAGGAAAGTCCTTCGAATGAGCATACTCTAATAACTCTCTTTACTCGAATGATTGCAGGTGCCGGCGATAACACCAACTGTTATTTTGCACCCCGTGTTACTGAAAAAATGGGTGGGCACGTTTCGCAGCTGGCGAAGGCGGTAATGATTTATAGTCCGTGGCAATTTATATATTGGTACGATCGCCCGCAAGGGTCACCAGGTAAAAAAGGTGGTGCTGGAAGTGCAGAAGGGTTTATTCAAAATCAGCCGGAATTAGATTTTTATAAAAAATTACCAACAGTTTGGGATGACACAAAAGTGCTGGAAGCAAAAATTGGTGAATATGCAACTTTAGTCAGAAAATCGGGAGACGATTGGTTTTTGGGTTCTTTAACCGGGGACAAAGGTAAACCGATTGAAATTGGTCTTGATTTTTTAGATGCAGAATTAAATTACAAAGCAATAATTTATTCTCATAACCCAGAACTAGAATCTAAAACGAAAGTTGAAATTAGGGAACAAATTGTAAAATCAAACGAAATATTGAGTTTTACAATTTCTGAAAAATCAGGTTTAGTTATTCATTTTGAGAAAATATAGTTTTAATTTAAAAATTGAGTTCCAATTGTTCGTTCAACAAGCGAAAAGTCATTCGGTGATATTTTGTAACACCATGTAATTTGATTCCTTCGCGGTGTTTTTGGGTAGGATAACCTTTGTTATTATTCCAATTATAGTTTGGAAATTCTTCATGAATTGCTTTCATAAAATCATCGCGGTAAGTTTTAGCCAATACAGAAGCAGCAGCAATTGAAAAGAAACGTCCATCACCTTTTATCATGCAGGTAAATGGAATTTTCGATTGCGTTCGAAACCTGTTCCCGTCAATTAAAAGATGTTTTGGCATTATTTGTAGTTTCTGAACAGCACTATTCATTGCCAGAAAAGAAGCATTCAGAATATTTACTTCATCAATTTTTGTATTCGAAACACTTGCAACAGCCCATGCCAAAGCTTCTTTTTCAATAATTGGCCGAAGTTTATATCGTTGTTTTTCCGTAAGTTTTTTTGAATCATTTAAAAGGTCATTTTTAAAATCGAATGGTAAAATTACTGCCGCTGCAAACACCGGCCCCGCCAAACATCCTCGACCTGCTTCATCGCAACCAGCCTCTATTATATTTTCTTTACAAAACGAAAGTAATTTCGATTTTACCATCTATTCTTGCATTTTCTTATTGCAATGCCCGTTCGATGCTCATCCATAACAAACGCGCCGTTTCGTCCCAGCTAAACTTCTCTTTTTGTATAAATCCTTTTTCAATCAACGATTTTCTTAGCTCTTCATCGTCAGCCAATTTCAACATCGCTTCTGTTATTTGGTCTATTTTAAGAGGGTCGGCATATAAAACTGCATTTCCTCCAACTTCGGGAATCGATGTTGTATTTGAACAAATCACAGGCACACCGGCACTCATTGCTTCAACTATTGGAATTCCAAATCCCTCGAAAAACGGAACAAAAGTTAGTGCCAAAGCTGCACCAAAAATATCGTGTAATTCCGATGTGGAAACTCTTCCCGCAAATATCACATCATCTTTGTAACGCATGTTTTCATAGGTTTCGAAAATATCACCGGTTTTGTGCATTTCACCTCCTACAATTATTAGTTTTTTGTCGTTTCCCGAAACACTTTTAAACGCATCGAAAGCCTTTAAAAGTCCACAAACATTTTTACGTGGATGTAACGCACCAACAAATAAAAAGAATTCTGAACCTCCGGCATATTTTTTTCTAACGATTACTTTTTCCTTTATAGAAATGGGTTGAAAAAGCTGATTAATCCCATCATAAACCACATCAATTTTATCGTAATCTACTTTGAATGAGCGGGTAATGTCTTCTTTTGAATAGAACGATACGGTTGAAATTCGTTTTGCAATTCGGGCAAATTTTGGAAAAAAGTAGTTGTAATATTTGGCTTTTAACCACGGTAAGTCTTTGGGCCGATGCACAAAATTAATGTCGTGGATTACTCCAAGTTGGGGAATTTTTGTGCGCAACGACAAATAACCATCGGGTGAAAGGAATAAATCGGCCTTGTATTTTTTAAGTATTCGTGGAATCTGAAACTCAAACCATAAATACCACAAAATGGGATGCCGTGTTGGAGGGCCAATTACAACCGGAGTCACATTTTCAGAGAAAATATACTCGTGGTTGTAAGGTCGATCGAATATAAAAATAAACTGATGTTCCGGATGATTGATGGTCATTCTTTTTAAAGTTTCCAGGGTGAACCATCCAATTCCTTCTAATTTTCCTTTTAACAAAAGGCGTGTATTTACGGCTATTACCATAAAGTTATTAATTCAATTTGTGGTAAATGTACTAAGAAACTGTTAAAATTTATTCTTTCATTCAATTTGCTTCTTTTTCGAATATCCTTCTCAGAAATTTCTTTAAACAGAAAGTGCTTTCCCCGTTTTTTTCATTTTGCTTAAACACGTTTAGCATGCTTATACTTTTAAAAAATAATTTTCATATCGTTTTGTCTGTTTAAATATTTGTTACATTTAGCTGTTTAATTTAATCGAGAAATACATCAAAATTCGTGTTTTGAAACGTAAATTTATAACGAACCTCATATTACTTCTTTTCCTCAATCTTTTAATAAAGCCCTTTTGGATTTTTGGAATAGATCTTACTGTTCAAAATATGGTTGGCGATGAAAGTTATGGATTGTATTTTGCACTTTTAAATTTCTCGTTGATTTTAAATATTTTTCTCGACATTGGAATAACCAGTTTCAATAACCGAAACATTGCTCAGCATAATTTTTTGTTAAAAAAACATGTTTCGAATATTGTGGGGTTAAAATTTATGCTGGCTATTGTATATGCCATTTTTAGTTTTGGAATTGCAGCAATTATTGGATACGATAAAATTCAGTTTCATTTGCTTATATTTCTGGTGTTCAACCAGTTTCTAATTTCTTTCACTCTATATTTACGTTCAAACATAAGTGGACTTCACCTGTTTCGAACCGACAGTATAATTTCGGTTCTCGATAGAAGTTTTATGATTATTATTTGTAGCGTACTATTGTTTACAAATGTTTTGGGCGGAAAATTCAGCATTGAATGGTTTGTATATGCACAAACTGCTGCTTATGTTTTAACTTCATTAATAACTTTTGCAATTGTTCTTGGTAAATCAGGAAAAATTAAAATCCATTTTAATTTAAAATTTTTTCTGGTGTTTCTTCGAAAATCATATCCATACGCACTTCTTATTTTATTAATGTCGTTTTATAATCGTATCGATTCTGTTTTGCTGGAACGCCTTCTTCCTGATCCACTGGGAAAAGAACAAGCAGGAATATATGCTCATTCGTTTCGGCTGCTTGACGCTGCATCTATGTTTGGAGTTCTTTTTGCTGGCTTACTTTTACCAATTTTTGCAAAAATGATTAAACAGAAAGAGTCTGTGGCGCAAATGTTAAAGCTTTCTTATACTTTGTTAATAGTTCCAGCAATTATTATAGCCATTTCAAGTGTGTATTATAGTCAAGAGATTATGTCTTTTTTAATTACATCAAACACCGAACATTCTTCAGGAATATTAGGTATTTTAATGCTTGGATTTATAGGAATTGCAACCACATATATTTTCGGAACATTGCTAACTGCAAACGGTAGTTTGAAGTATTTGAATATTATGGCATTCTCGGGAATGGTTCTGAATGTTGTACTGAATATGATCCTGATTCCTCGGTACTATGCCTTTGGATCGGCTTATGCAAGTTTGGTAACACAGATTTTTACAGCAGCAATTCAGGTAGTTTTAGTTTTGGTAATTTTCAAACTAAAACCACAGATGAAATTTATTATCCAACTATTTATGTTTGTTGGAATTGTGGTAGTTTTTGGGACTCTTTCAAAGAATATTGAAAATTGGTTTTGGGGTTACCTGGCAATGATTTCTGGTTCTGTATTGTTTGCTTTTCTGCTTAAATTATTCAACATCAAAGATTTGTACCAGATCATTCGCTACAAATAATTATGGCAAATCCAACCATCGAACAGTTACAAAATGATGAACGATTTGAATTAATTACAAAACTCAAGCATCAGCAAATTAAGGAATTTGTTATTCAGCAATTAAGCAGCGAAAGTAAAGTTATTCGGATATACAAAATTTACCAGTTTTTAATGATTTTAAGCGGAATGATTTTTCTGGGTCGCTCTGTTATTCTGGCATTTGAAGCTAATTTGCTGCCTCTGAAAAATTCACTGGGAAGTCTGCTTTTTAGTTTCACTTTTCTAATTATAATTCATGAACTTTTGCACGGAATAGCTTTAAAATTTGTGGGGGCAAAAAAAATAAACTTTGGTGGTTATTTGAAAAAATTCATTTTTTACGCAGAAGCAGATCGTCTTGTTTTAAATAAGAAACAGTTTGCACTTGTTGCTTTAACGCCATTAATAGTAATTCAGTTAATAACTTTAGGTGGCGTTGTTCTGTTTTTTCATCAAGCACAAATTTATTTTTGGATTATTTTAATGAGCTCACATAGTTTATTCTGTGCCGGCGATATTGGATTATTATCTGTTTTTTACAAGCATAAAGATTCTGATATTTTTACCTACGATGTAAAAGCGGAAAAGACAAGTTATTATTTTAGAAGAAAATAAAATTGGGCTAAATTATCAGGCTTGTTTAATGCATAAATAAACTCATTTTATTCATCCTATTCTCAAATATTTTCAACAAAAAAACTGCTCCAAAATTGAAGCAGTTTTAAAATCCGTTTTAAAATTATATATTATTTTTTCTCTTTTAAAATATCGCGGATTTCACCCAACAATACCTCTTCTTTCGATGGTGCAGGTGGCGCAGCCGGAGCCTCTTCTTTTTTCTTCTGGCTTTTGTTGTAAGCTCTTATAATCATAAAAATTGCAAAACCAATAATTATAAAATCAATTATGGTATTTATAAAAACACCGTAACTAATTGCAACTTCAGAAACGGCAGCTGTTACAATCTGGTCTCCATTCATAATGGCGGCACTTCCTTCTTTTAAAACTACTTTTAAATCGGCAAAATCAGCACCTCCCATAAGCAGGCCAATTGGAGGCATCAACACATCTTTTACAAACGAAGTTACAATGGCTTTAAAAGCCCCTGCAATAATTACAGCAACGGCTAAATCTAGCACACTGCCTTTCATAATAAATGCTTTAAATTCTTTCATTAGTTTCATAAGCGATAATTTTTAAATTAAACAACACAAATTTTGTTGAAAAGTTAGCTATTTTTTTGATACAAAAAAGCCATTGTAAAATTTTACAATGGCTCCCTAAAATTATTGAATATTAAGTACCTACATTTTTTTAACTCTGCCGGAACCGGCTACCGAAGAATCTATATTTGGATTTCCTTTGTAGTTTATATTTCCGGAACCAGCAACTCTTGCTTTAATCGAGCCATTTGAAGTAACCCAGCAATTTCCTGAACCCGATACACGAATAACTACATCGTTGGCTTCAAAACCGACAGCTTTCACATCTCCCGAACCCGAAATTGAGACCGATAGATCATCTGCAACTCCACCATCTTTAATTGTAATATCTCCTGAGCCGGAAATAGATGTACTTACACGGATAGCTTTTAACTCGTCAATTAAAATATCTCCACTCCCACTAATAGCTAAATCCAATATTCTGGTTTCTATTTCCTTAGCAATAATATCTCCCGAGCCAGACATAGACAATCCGTCAATTTCTGGAACTGTTACGTGGATTTCTATTTTGCCGGGTTCAAAATTCTTCCAGAAATACTTAGTATTGGGAAATTTAATAATTAAAGTTCTGTCTTTTACTTCAGTTATTATTTCTTCCAGCGTAGACGATTTGGCAATAATTTCTACACTTTGCTTGTTTCCTTGCTCGATATAAAGTTTAGCAGGTATTCTTAAAGATACCTCCGAGAATGAGGGAACTTCACGTTTTCCGTCTTTTGCTATTGCAGAACTACAAAATAATAATGCAAAAACAACGAGGTTTATAAATAAAATTTTGATTTTCATCTTATAGTATTTTTTTGTTGATACTTTGATAAGACGTTCAAACCTGTGGAAAGTTGCATGTGGAGTTAATTTATGGCAACTTATTTTGAAAGATATATATTTTAAAGCTCAATTAATCCTTCGGGAAGGTTCATTTTAATTGATTTTTGAACGTCGTTCAATTCAATAAGTAACTCGTTGTTATACGGAATTAAAATATCCTCACCTTTATATTGAACTGTAAATACAATGTTTCCCGAGTAATCTTCTACTTGATTGATGATGCCAATTTTACCAATATTTTCATCAAATAACATATAATCTACCAATTGAGATTCCAAAGATTGGACAGGCGAATCAATAATTTCGTTTTGGAACAAATAGACTGAATTTCCAATTAAACGTTTAGCATATTCTTCTGATTCTACATTTTCGAGCGATGTAATTGCAGAATTTGAAGACTTAAAACGCAATCCATCTTTTTTTAAAAAGAAGGGTACCAGCAATCCTTCCAAATTAACAAAAAATCGATCGGCAGCTTCTACAGAATATTCAAAATGTGATTCAAATTCTAACACCAACTCGCCACTAATTCCGTGGGTTTTTCTAAAGAATCCTATTTCTTCGCAATCTGCTTTGGGTATTGTTTCCATGGTAGCAAAGATAATTATTTTGGTGGCTTTAATAATAAGCCAAATGCGACTATACTTTTTTGAATAACACTTGTAGTTCGAGATTATGAGATCTTTTTTCTTTGGTTTTAATGATAACCGTGTGAAAAATACGGATTAATAAAAACACAAAAATTACAGCAATGAACATAAAAAAACCATTCGCCTTAAGACGAATGGTTTTCTATTTTCAGATGTGTTGTCTTTTTAAGATTTTGCACCCTCTTCTTTCGGAGCTTCTTCACCAGCTTCAAGCTTTTCTGTTTCTACCTTTGTTTCGGCTACTGTTTCTTCTTTTGCCTTCACTTCCGGTTCCGCAACAGTTTCTTCTGCTTTAACCTCAGGTTCTGCCTCAACTTCAACAGTTGCTTCCGGCTCTGCCGCAGCTTCTTCTTCGGCTTTAGCAGCAGCAATTTTTGCTTCCGCTTCAGCAGCTAAATCAGCATTTCTTGTAGAAATTGCAGCTGTTCTCTCTTCTTTGATTTTAGTTTCTGCTTCCAATTGTTTATCGGTTTCTGCTTTCGCATCGCCCGCTAAACGATCAATTTTTGCTTGAATTTTGGCATCTTTTTCAGACATCCAATTTTCCAAACGTTTTTCTGCTTCAGCTTCATCAAAAGCTCCTTTTTTAACTCCACCCATTAAGTGTTTTTTGTACAATACACCTTTGTACGACAAAATTCCTTTAACGGTGTCAGTAGGTTGTGCGCCTTTTGTAAGCCAATCAAAGGCTTTATCAAAATCGAGATCTATCGTTGCAGGATTTGAATTTGGATTATAAGTTCCAATACGTTCAATGTACCTGCCATCTCGTGGCGCCCTGCCGTCTGCTACCACAATGTGATAGTAGGCATAACGTTTGCGGCCGTGCCGCGCTAATCTCATTTTTACTGGCATATTTCTTTAATTTTATTTTGAAAAATGTGGCGCAAAGATAACATAAAAAACTGTTCTTTAATTTTTTGTAGCGTTATTTTCCAGGGCAAACTCACACTTTAACGGGTAAAATATTAAGTCTTTTTTGTCCATATTTGTTTATAACCCAGTGATTTAGTTGTTGGTTTTTATGAATAAAATTCGTATATTATATTGATAA
>Ga0307988_1000509_pt1 | contig 26810 bp, 28 predicted proteins | sample EllFjometagen183_FD_203166 | JGI IMG/M metagenome (GOLD analysis project Ga0307988, IMG submission 203166) | Marine microbial communities from Ellis Fjord, Antarctic Ocean - #183 | ecosystem: Environmental > Aquatic > Marine > Unclassified | place: Southern Ocean | collected 2014-10-08 | reverse complement strand
TGGATGTCCTGACAGAAAGGTTAGGCATTTGGTCTTGCAACTCAACCAGGATGTCAAAAATGTCCTGGATAGGCAGGTTGTTTTTTTTGCCTATTTTTATACTTCTCCTGGCAACCTTAACGGCTGCAGCTTCTATGGCCTCATCAACCGTCTTTGCCTCCTGGGTACCGGCTTTTGCAACGGGTATACCAAGGGCCTCAGATAATGCTTTTCTTGCTGCGACAATGTTCTTAAAAAATTTGCTGTCCATGAATTGGGATTCAAAAAAATCTATGAATTGTTGTTTTTGAGACTGTTCCTCTTTTGGTTTTGACCCTGTAATTTTTTCAAATTCTTCTGGATGATATTCCTTTGAAGTGCTTTCAAGAACGACCATGCCATTGTCGGTGATCTTTTTTATTCTTTGGGTCTTTTTATTAAAGCCCTGTTTATATCTTACCTTGTCACCAACAGAGAAAAGCTTTTCGGTTCGTTCTTTGTTGGATGAGATTTTGCCCTTCTCATCTTTTACAGGCTGTTCATATTTTTTGCGTTCTTTGACTTCTTCAACCGTGAGGTATTCATATCTTCCTTTATCATATAAAATACCAGCCCCGTCTTTTGTTGAACCAACACCTGGCACAATAGTTACTGGTTGGTTTGAAAAGATCCCTGGCATTTCTTCTATGGATCTGACTGTATCCTTATCTTCATAGATATTTTTACCGTCTTCATTTTTACCAAGGAAGGTCATCCCGTCATAATCTTCGTGACCCTTATCCTCCTTACCCAAATCAGGGGTGGGGGTCTTCTGGGATTCAGTTTTACTTGACAAACTGATCTTACTCTCAGGCATCAAGGCGGTCTTTCCGGTTTCCTTGGTGATCCGCCAATTGCCTTTAACCTTTCTTTCCAGGGTTCCGTATATGGGATTGCCTTTTTTGTCGGTCCATTCTACTCTGGAACCTGGGGAAAGGTTAAAGCTCTTTAATTCTTCGGCTGTTAAAAGAGAATGATTACCATTCTCATATAAATCTTTTGTTTCCTTAAAAGTTCCAATACTTGTCCCTGAATCAGTATCAACGAATCTTTTACCAGGGATCGTTTTATCTATATAAATGTCCTTACCATCTGAATTTTCCCCGATTATTTTTTCATTTTTCTTTATCTCATCGTATTGAGCATGCTCTTTTCCCGTGAGATTATTCTCGCTGGCAGGGGTGCCATCCGGACTCACGGCCAAAGGTTTTTTAGTCCGCTTCCCATCCTTCAGCCAGGTTTTAAAATCATCCTGGCCCATTTCGGTAATAGCTCCAAACCCTCCCCAACCTTTTTCATAGTTGGACATATAAAGGTCCGTGGCTTCCTGCTCCGACTCCGTGCCCATCACGACCTTATGTTCATCGAAACGGCCTGTTTCCGGGTCAACCTGATCAACAACGAATATTTTAGGACTTGTCTCGGTTCCGGGCTTTACAACAACGTCTACCTGATCTCCGTCCTTGCCCATGGTTCGTTTAAAATATCCATAATGTCCGTGCATGGTGGACTGCCATTCTTTCCCGTCCTTGCCCTTCCCCTTCCTGGTGGAACCGTCCGGATTTTCAATGGAAATATTTAAACCGTCAATTTTAATATGAGATTTTTTGTAATTTCCAGCTTCCTTCTGCCCCTCCGTGGGCTCGGTATTCACTTCATCCGGTCCAACTTCATGCTCAAACACCGGCTTTGCCCCCTTCAGGTCTTCCCCACCCATATCCTGCATACCAAAATTATCACCCATGGCTTGCTGGAAATTCTCCTGGTCATAAGCAGACTTTGGCTTAAACTCGGCACCCGGGTCAACATTGATACCATCGTCCTGCCTATTCTGTTCAGTTGCAGGGAGCGTGTTTTCTGGAAGCATATTCCCAAGTCCGGCAAACGGCAAATATTGGCCGCCGTCCTGGTTGTCTTCTATATTCCTCTGAAATCCTGGTATACCCCCGGGTAAAGGTACGGCTGTCTGATCCGGGCCACCTTCCATGGCTCTTTGCATAACTGGCTGATCCGCCTGGGTCATTTCCTGCTGTCTGCGTTCAAGGGCCTGGACTGAAGTTTCCCGGCTTTCTTCCCTGCGGGTCTGGTCGACTTCAGGGAACATCTGATCACTGACATCTGTAAATCCGGTTTCATCCGGGTTGTCTGCTATGCCCTGGTTAAACTGGTACATCCCGCCCTGGCCCATGGCCTGCTGGCGATTGTTCAATGCCTCTTCAGACCGGGACATTTTGTTTTCACGGATATCTCTGGCCAGAAGGTCAATGCCCTCATTGGTCGGAATATCCATTCCGTTTATGGCATCCTGGTTGGCCTGCCTGGTCTGCTGATCAAGGGGTTCCAGTTCTGTTTCAAAAGTGGTGTTATTTATTGTGTCCTGATTGTCCTGCTCCCTGGTTTGATTGACCTGGAAGGGGACCGTATCTGAATATTCATCGACTCCAAGATTTGGCAACCCTGTTCTATCAGCGGCAGGTATCCCGGCGAACGCTTCCTGATCTTTACCAAGGTCTTCCCCGTTGAAGCCTTTGTCAGGGTCAAGGAGATTCTGGGTGTCGTCTTTGGATGGACTTTGTAAAACTCCTTGTACTACAGCTCCACCACCACCACCAACAGCACCGGCACCCATGGACTCAACAACCTGCTCTATATGTTCTGGAGTAATAAATTTTTCATCTGTATTCACAATGGTATTTAAAATGCTAAAGACTTCCTGCCCACCTTCCTGAAAAGCTTCTTCTGGCACATTATCCAAGAGTTCTTTTGCAATCCGTTTAACAATATTTCCGTTACCAGAAGAAACCCCATCAATAAGGGTATCAATTAATTTACTATTACCTCCGGCATATTCAAGAGATGTAGCCAAGGCCCCAAAGAATAAAGCGGTCCCAGGAGCATCAATCCCTTTTTCTTCCAGAAGACCGGCATAATTCCCACCAGCTTCCATGGGCAATACTGCTGCACCCATACCAACCTTACCACCAAATTTCTTTAACGCCTGCTTTGTGACCTGTTTTTTTATTGCCGCTTCTGCTGCTTCTCTTTCTACGGCCTTGATCGCCCCTTTTTGAATTTGGTTTTCAATGGTTTCTTTGGTGATTTTTTCAATGGATTTCTTTAAAATGGTTCGTCCAGCGAAAGCCCCAGTAGCTGTGCCGGCACCTGGTGCTACAAAAGATCCAACCGCTGCACCTACGGCAGCTTCAACCATGGAAGGGATTAACTCTCCAAGGGTCCCTTGCAGCCAATCTATTGTTCCGCCTATTCCGGCTTCTCCGGTATACACATCTTTAAACGTTTGACTTTTAGGGTATTGTTCAGCCTCTTCGATATTCTTTTTATAGCCTTCCATCCCCCCATCTTTTACCGTGTCAGATCCGACAGCAGACCCGACAAGAGCGGCGGCTCCAAAGCCCATGGCCTGTGTTTGGTTTATGCCTCGTTTTATTCCTGAAACAAAATCACCACCAGGCGTTTCATTTTCAAACTCAGGTTCAAAATCTACAGGGGTCAGGACGACATCATCAGGGTGTCCCTCAGTTTCAGCGAAAGGGTCATAAGCCACTGGCGTAAGAGTAATAGGCATTATTTTGAATCCTTATTTTAAAGATTGAGTTCCGGTAGCGTTTTCCTTAAACCAATTCATTCCAGACCCAATGGCCTGATCTCTTTGCTGTGAAGAGAACTGTTTATACATATCGAGTTCTTCTGGAGTTAATGAAATGGGTCCATTCTCTGTAATCACAACGGGGACCCTTTTCCCATTTTGTGGCAATATCTGAACATTCCATTGACTGATATCCTGGGGGAGTCCTGGGCGAATTTGCGGTTGTGGTGCTGGATTTGGAGTCGGGTCCGGCTGTACAACCTCTCCTGGTGTTTGACTCATAGCTGTCTCAGCTCCAGCTTTTTTATGGTTCAAGCTGTCTTCGTCCGATACTTCAACCTTGGCCCACCCTTGACCTTGTGGGACATACCAATATCCGTCCTTGGACTTTTTCGCACCTGGGACCGGAGCGGAGTCTTTCCCTGCTGGCCCCCCGGGTTGCTTTTGATCATATTGAGAAATAATATTCTGGGACATACCATTATATAATTGTATTGCAGACTTTGCTTTTTCCAGTTTCATTTGATCTGTTTTGCTCAAGTCTTCTGCTGCATTATTTTTTTCATAGAAAGACATGGCCGCTTCAAGAGCGCCTTTGCCCTGTGAACTCATTCCGCCATCAGCATCAAATAATTCAGTCCCTGGTTTAGTAAAAGGTGTTAAAACAAAAGACAAATCTGCCTTGAACTGTTTGGTCATAGCAGTAGACTTTTTGATGTCCCCGTCCTGGTTGGACCTATCACTGTTCCTCATGGCTGCCTTGGACGTTGCTATCTGCTGATCCTGGACATTCAACCCCTTTAAGGCCTTCTCTCTGCCCAAATCCTCAACAGTAATCCCGGCCTCTTGCACTTCCGCCCAGGAGTTATACATAGTCTTCTCGTTCGTTTTTTCGTCCCGGACCTCGATATGAACCTGGCCAGGGTTTAAGACTTCTTTCTGGGAGATAATTATAAACCTGCGCCCGTCTTGCCGGGTACCGTACATGGGTTCCATCCGTTTCTTGTCGTTCGCTTTCTTGATATTCTCAAAGCTAAAAGCAAGCTGGGTAACAAACTGTTTTTCCCCGGTCTGGTTCATCTGGGTCAAGACTTCCTGAAGCCCCATTCTTTGCGTCTCTTTAAACTCTCCTGAAGGGCTATCAAGGTATTGGACTGAAAAGGTCTGAGTTTCCCGGTCAAATTCGCCTAACTGGTAAGGCAATGGCAGGTCTTTGGTCATCCGTTGCATACCGTTCACAGCCTTGGTGAGATCTCCCTGTTTTATTGCCTCATTAACATAACCTCTGATGTTTTCAAAATTTCCATAAGCTTCCTGGCTCTTCGCTGCCCTTCCAGCTCTTATCGTGGTCTTGCCTTCTTCAGTGTCGGCCTCCTGGGAGATCAAGGTTGCGTATGCCCGTTGCCCTTGTGTCCCGGCATAAAGATCTAACGGCATATCATCCCAGGAGGCATCTTTATTCCCCGTCCTCCATTGGATCTGGCCATTCATTTTGCTCTTATACTCTTCATCCTCCTTGGCTTGAGTGATAGTATCTTTGGCCTGGGTATCAACGGCGGTCCTTCTTCTGGCTTCGACCTGAGACGTAGGAGTCCCGACCATCGCTTGCGGTTGCTGGTGTGCCTGTAACGGACTGGCCATCATGCCCATGTTTGTGTTGACATCGCTTTCTGTCTGTTTTGCCTCGGCTATGGCCTTTTTTCTTTCTTTATCAAGCCCGCCACTCCTTTGTGTGTTGTCGATGTCTGACAAGCTTTCTGTTAGATAGGAAAGCCCTTCGCCAATATCGGATAAATCGAAATTACTCATTTATTTTTCTCCTATGAAAATAGAAAATTGCCAATTCCAAGTATACCCGCTACGATGGGTGCTGCGGGGCCTGCTGCCGCTACTGCCGGAGCAAGACTCGCCGCTGTGGCTCCTGCCGCTGTGGTCGTGGCTGCCGCTGTGACTCCTGCCGCTGCTGTCCCTGCGGTAGCAGAGAGCGCGGCAGCATCTGCTATAGGTATCGCTGCCCCTGCGACCCCCATTGTCGTTGTGCCAGCGGCTCCTGCGACTTCAGCACCGGCCATGGCGGTTTCTACAACTGCCGGGGCTTCCATCGAAATAGAAGGAGCCTGTCCTCCAAAGGCCAAATCCCCTTCAATAGCTGGATTAGGAACTCTACTAAGCGGTTGTACCGGGTCAACCCCGGCGGGACCTCCTCTTCCCATACTTTCCATGGGGGTTTCTACTTCCGGAAGATTTGCCGTGTTGTCCCTGGACCAAAGATTTTCAACTCCATCTGCCCCTTCCTCCTGCCATTTTTTATACAGGTCCTTGAGTTGGTAAGCGCTTTTCCCTATATCCACTGCCCCTTTTACCTGGGATATGGGGTCCTCTTCCGCCTTCTCAATATTGGGTTGTACCTTATTATAAGTAGAGATAGACTTGGATAACTGTTCCTCTCCGTTCCCGTATCTTGGATTTATTTGATACAGCATAATTCTTATCCTCCGTAACTCATTGCGGTTTCCAACATACCAAAACTTTCTTCTTCCGCCTGGGTTCTTGCCGTTGTCCTGGCTGATCCTATCGCCTTGGCCATCTCCATTTCATTCCCCGTTTGCATGGCCGTAAATCTGCCTGAATTTGGGTCAACCCCCATCCTGGCGGCATCTCTGCTTGTTGTGCTACTGGCACTCATAAAGGCTTGAGCTGCATCTGCGGCCGCCCGGTTCGCACTCTCTTCCGCATCGATACCTTCCGTGGCCTGTTGGTAGAAAGCCTGACGAACTGGAGCGACTTGGTCAATCAGCGCGGATTGGTCAGCTATCTCTTTCGCAGTCAAGGCAGTCTGCCCTGGCAAAAGGCTCAGTTCAGCGGAGGTTTGTGCCCCAGATAGCGCTGTCTGTGCTGGCAAGAGACTCGCTTCAGCCTCTGTCTGCGCACCGGAAAGGGCTGTTTCACCTGCGATCAACTCCATATTCGAATCGACTTGCGCCTGCTCAAGGTCCATATAACCGGCTGTTGAACCGTCAGAAACCCAAACGCTTTGAGTCTCGTATACGGCGGGGATTGTATAAGTCTCGGCTGTGGTCCCAGTTCCGTTTTCATAGCCATCCCGCCCACCTCCTCCGCCGCTCGCAACCTCCCTGGTACCGGTTGATGCTGGAGTTACTTCCACTTGTTGATCTTCGTAATGGCCCCCAGTACCATTCTTATAGACTTCAAACAGTTCATCGGCCATCTCTTGTTGGTGTTCAGAAAGATCTAGCATCCCGGCGTTATATACGGCATCGTATGTCTCGCTACTGCTTCCACTCTTGAAGTAAATTGATTCTTTGGCCAAATAATCGTAATCATCCCGGTAAATCATATTTACCCCCTTGTGTAATATATAAAAACGGCATCTTCGCTTTTCTTTTTCTCATTGTTCCAGACAGCATTAGGAATGACCCCGGCAGACTTTCCACCGCATTTTATGGAAAAACCGATCGCCCGTTTATTCCAGACTGGGATATAACCGATTAAAAGGTCAAACAGAGGTATATCCTCTTTGTTTGTCCACCCCAATATCGTGGGGAGTAGATGTTTCCCAACCTCTTCATTTTTCCCCCAATGTTCCTTAAAGCTGCAAAAATGATAGTGCGCTGTCTTATTCTCAAACCGATTTAACCAGACATATCCAATAGTCTCCGTGTCGACCAGAACCAGGTAAAACAAAACATTCTGAGATTTAGCCATAAACAAAAACTGATCAGCCGTCTTGATTGTCCCCTCGTAAAATACAATTTTGTTTGACCCGTCTTTAACGGTCCTGTCAAAAAGATTTTTAATATCTGAATCCTTGACGGTCCGTATCCCGTCAACCTCTGCATACGGTAACAAGAGAATTTTATTTTGTTTCATTGCTTCCTTTTAGGTATTTCAGTTTTTGCTCCCAGCAGTCATCAAAATATTTACTAAGTGGGTTTATTATTCCTTTGGAAAACGTTCTTTAACTGCCCAACAAGCAGCATCGTAAGTAGCTAATTGTTCCTTGCCTTTTATTCTCTCATCATCTTTTGTAGACCTACTTTTCACCTGTGCATCTAAGTAATCCCCAATATGTGGATAGAACTTCTCTCTGATCCAGACGTAATGCTCAATGCGATATTGCTCTGGATCTACCAGTCCATAAAAATGCTCTGATATGGTCTGGCTCAATTCTTCGTCTGTCTCAGTGCCTACAACAAAAGGCTTCCTCATAGATTGTTGTACTATTCTATATTCATTAAATTCCTCTTGGGTTTTATCCACCACCTGCCCATCAACGACCTTATGCTGATCCAGTGTTGCTTCTACTGGTAACATAAATTCACCTTCCTGGGCTTGTATATCCACCATTGATTCCGGGCAGCTTCCTATTCTTAGTATCTCCCCATTTTCATTATATATTGTAAATTGTGCCAAAAATATCTCCTATCTATAAGTTGCGATAACTGTAATTGCAGCGCTACTACATGAAGAAATATTTGCCGTATGTGCGCCTGCTGCCTGATTATTAAGGAAAATAACTGGGGTAGCATGTTGGCCGTTAGAGGTATAAGATATCCAGTATGTAACCCCATCCCATTTTACAGTCACGTTCGATCCATCCACCCCATTCCCCATTCCATGAGCTATAATAACCACATCCCCTGCAAGAGTAAGAGATATACTCGCACTTGCACTTCCAGACCCAGTCGCTCCAACTATGGTTGTGATGTTATTCGCTTTAATTCGATCCGCAGTTATGGTTCCAGCAAATATCTTAGCTGCCGTTATTGCATTAGCTGCAATCTCTGTAGCTGTAATGGTTCCAGCAAGTATCTTAGCTGCCGTTATTGCATTAGCTGCAATCTCTGTAGCTGTAATGGTTCCAGCTAAAATCTCATTTGCAGTTATAGCTCCTGCTTGAATTTGGGCCGCAGTGATTGAATTGGCAGCTATTTTCGTTGCAGTTATTGACCCGGTGTAAATTTTCCCGCCGTCAATCGTCGTGATATCGGAGGCATGTCGAATATCTGCATCATCCGTGCCATACGGCTGATACGCCGGGGGTTCTGTCTGGCCTGGGTTAACTTCTGAAAACATAAGATTTGACCAAAAACCGAATGACGATGTACTACCATTTTCACCATCAAATTTCCGGAGAACGATTCGTGCCACTGCTGCCGTAGCGGGTGCAACCCCGATTGCATATACACGTTTATACCCAGAGAGAGCTGGACCTCCCGAGGCCTCTTGATCGTTCTCATTGTACCCACCACTTGTATTGCTGACATGAACGTATGCTGAGGTAAACCACTGCACATACATCAATATCCTACACCTGTGCGCACCAGTATAAACGCTGGCACAATAAGTTTTACCAACTTCTACCGGGACGTAGTCCCCGATGTAGTCTTGATATAAGGTTTCTCCACTTTCTTGGGAAGCTACTTGTTCAAGATAGAGAGTATGCCCATTCAATAATTGCCAATCTACCCTAAGATCCACGCCCAAGGTAAGATAAGTTGTGTCAAGCGTTCCACCCCCTGCTGGCCAGCCGTCCGTGTTTCGAAACCCTGAATTGGGATAAAGGTTTGCCCCATTAATTACAGACCCATTGCTGATCTGAGTATCATCATAGTCTGTTACATCTGCGCCATCCGCAACCCCGGCAAGCTTGGTGCCCTCGGTACTGTTAATCCCGGCTAAAGAGGAGGGTTTGTCTGCCAAGTTGGAATAGCCGGAGCTGCCAGACTTTATAACCATAATAATACTGTTAAATTCAGCGACAGTATTATTTATTTTCCAACCGCTTGCCCCTGCAATATAATCAGTGCTTTGTGCCTGGAGGCCAATAAAAAGTTCATTTGTGTCGAGATGCTCTGCCTTTACGGCATCAGCCTGGATGGCAGGGGCAAGGATAGTTCCGTCCACAACCAGGTTTCCATCAATCCCGACGGTACTGACCCCATCCACTTCTCCCACTACAAAGGGGACTACGGGGGTTTCCCCTACTTCGGCCCCGGGCGTGACAATAGAAAAGGTGTCAGAAAGGATAACAAACTCGCTGGTCGGCACCCCATCGTTGTCAGTTGAGATTAGACCGAACCCGGACATATATCCATTAACGTTTACTTTGACCGAATATTTCCCCTGGATACCATTAATGCTTGTAAGATTCGTGCTGATAGCTGTGGTGTGACTCCCAACCGTGGTTTCAACCGTGTCTATACTTGTGGCCTGGGCCTCAAAGGAATCGGCTGTGGCTGTCTGTTCAGCCAGGAAGGCGGCGGAATTTGCGGTTACATCTGACCCCGCGTCGCTCCAGCCTTCTGTGTATTCATTTGCAGCGTCCTCGGCTGCATCAGCTTTCGTTGTGGCATCTGTGGCTGCCGTGGCGACCCCCGTGGTAATGTCAGAAGCCAAGCCTTCATCAGCGGTGGCCCTTGTCTGCTGCTCTGTGATAAGTAAGGCATTTGTAGCGGGAAGGCCTGTCGTTCCGTCGTTGACCGTGGTTTCCAGAGCGAGAACCTTCCCTGCGGTGGCGGTTACTCCATCAGAAACATCATTGACGGTTGTTTCAAGGCTGTCTATGGCCGTATTGTGCGCTACAACCCCCGTGGCTGGATCGTCAACCGTGGTCTCCAAGGCCAGAACCTTACCGGCAGTAGCGGTCACTCCATCCGCTCCGTCATTGACAGTTGCTTCAAGGGCGTCTATGGCATCAGCATGAACCGTTTCTACCCCGGTAACAGGATCTTTGATGTATGAATCAAGGACGGTGATATCATCAGCATTAACTGTGATATCCCCCTCATTTGTCTCGACCCTGGTGTCTAGACTTCCCAGGGCTGTGGCTGTCGCAATGACCCCTGTGGTCCCATTGTCAACTGTAGTTTCAAGGGCCGTAATGTCTCCAGCATTAGTAGAGATATCCCCCTCATTTGTCTCTGCAAGCGTGGTAACATCATTTATAGCCACAGAATTGGCTGCAATATTCCCGGCCAGAGAAGAACTTTCTCCAATTTTTTCCCAATAGGTGGTATTTGTAGGAACCGGGGCTGGCGTGGTCGTGATAGCTAAAATACATATATATATTTTGTCGTCATAAGAAATAACGTCGTCTACTGCATATGTGGAATCTACGTCAAACTGGACAATAGAATCAATATTGGTTTCAATAGTCGCCACCCGATCCAGCAAACCAGAACCTGAGGTTTCAATCTCGGTCCTTAACGTGGCAACCAGGGCAAGGAGCCCTGTGGTCGGAGTGTCTATAGAATCAAGTCGGGTATTCAGGGCTGCATATAATTCGCTCTCGGTTATTTCTCCCGCCAAAACGCTTAATAGTTCGTCTATTGTTTCTTGAACAGTATCTGCCCCTTGTACCACATACCCCCCCTGAACATCAGTGGGGTGCCATGGAGAATACAGACCCGTATAGGAAACAGACCTTATCCAATAGGTCAGATCAGAAGTGATATCGAACCCTGAATATTGAAACGATCCTTGTTCCCCCCTGGAAGATCCGACAACCGTATATATTCCCTGAAGCAGGGCATTGTCCCTATCTTCACTATCTTCTGCAACCCAGATTTCAATAAACCAAACCGTGGTATCTGAGGGGTTGTCCCATGTCAAAGAATGGACAAACGCACCTTCTGCCACAACAAGGTTTGTCGGTGGGTCAGGCACATCTCCAAGAGCTGTGGTCCCTGTTCCTCCGAGAACCACATCATCGAGGGTATCGTCTAACCTGCCAAGAAACCCCTCTAACTCGCTGAGTTTCACCGCGCGATCAGAATCTTTAAATCGGCCATGCCCTAAAAGATATTCAAGAGCCCCTTTAATTGCAGTAAAAAAGGGAACCTGCCCAGGGGGAAGAGAACTCGGTACATTGGGTATTACAGGATCAGTCATCTTCGGCCTCGGTTGTATCGGTGTCAGAATCAATTTCTATGATATCGTTTACAGACGTCCCCAACAAAATACGGTCGATGGTCGTCTGGCCTGAAATTTCAATTTGAAAAAGGATCCCGAGTTTAGGCGGTATCCTGAATATACTGTCGTTTGTAATCGTGCCAGTAAAAGCCAGCACCCCATCCACATATAATTTAAAAGAAATATCCCCGGCTGTGAAATCGCCCTGAACCATACCAGCGGAATAAGCCATAAGCCTTGAGAAAGAGAAACCCTTTGATTTCCAGGTATAATCCTGGGCAGACCCTGTACCAAAAGACACAATTTCCCTTACCGTGTTTTTGGTCTGGATCAGATATAATAAATCGTCTTCTGGGCAATATTCCCCGCCGTAGACAGACTGGGGAAGAGTAAGGCTGTCATAAATACTGGTTGTAAAGTTATACCTGAACCCATTCACTGTCCCGCTAAAAAATCCATAATAAGAATCATTATAATAAAACCCAAAAATATTTTCTGGAGTAAGGGCCTTCCATTGGGCTTTTGTAAAAAGGTCTTTTGTGATAATAGTTCCTGCTCCGGAATCGTCTATTGTAAACAACCCGTCAGAGGACGCATATGCAACTCCTCCCGGGAGACTTACAATCGATCTGGCAGAAACACACGGCTGCTGGTACCCAAGCCTTTGGATTGACGTTGTGCCCGGATCTTGTCCAGAGATCATATAGGGGACTGTCTCGGTCAAAACCACCACCATGGACCCGGTAAACCCAAGGCCTACAATATCAGATTCAACGACCAGGCTATAGATGCTCGGGTAAGCATAAGTTATAAAAACTTCAGATGGATAAATGGTATTGCCGACAAACCCGTATACCAAACCATGTGACGTTGCGATCATTCCGGATAAAGTTTCTTCCGGAGAGGTCCAGTCTGAAGTAGGGATAACTTCTCCAAGAGAAGCATCTGCTATTTCATCTAAATATTCAGTTGTGGCTTTTGTGATGTCAGCCATAAACTGGTACTCAGCTCCATAATCCCCTGAATTAAGCCGATACATACGGTAATGGGTGGTATATGCACCTGTGGCCGTGGCATCAACAAAATTGGACAAGGTAAACGTTACCCCGTCCATCTGATCTAAAACCGCTGTCGGTGGAGAGGGAGCCGACTCTTCTTCGCTTCCATCTGCCCATTGCCCCACAAGCGTATACACATAAGAACAAGACCGGAGAACGGTCGCGTCGGTTTCTTCTGTCCCACCAAGAGTTATTGTCAACGCAGCTACAGGGGCTGGAATCCCAAGACGCACTGTGGCTGTTGGATAAGGGGAAGAAGTTAAGGCCATGGAGGCGTTTGTCTCTTTGGGGTATCCGTCACCGGTAAAGAGGATTCTATTCCCTGAATCGGCAACCAGGGCCTTGATAATGTTGACTTGATCCGTCCACTGTAAAAAATTCCCAGAAGTCATCCTGTAAGTGGTCTGAGTCCCTGCGATGACGTCCTGAATAGAGGAAACTCCCTTCCCCGCAGCCAACCGCCCTGTTTCCAATTCACAATTCACTGCGGACGCCGCTTCGTTATCTGCTAAAAGTTTGTAGGACAGCTTTGGTGTCTCGCCTTTGAATTGGAAAATATCAATCATACGAATCTCCTTTTCTTAACAACAAGGATCTCCTGGCTATTATTTTTGATCGCCTTGATCTTGGCTTCACCGATATTATGGAGATATTGTTTCTGCTTGATCGCAGACAAGGAAAAATCCGTCCAAGGCTTCCCTGGCATCATCAGTATCTCCGCGCTGGCACCGGATTCGATTCCATCAAAACAGTCGTCGTATAAGATGTCGGGCAAGTCAAAGGCTTCTCGGTCAGGCTTTAAAAATGAAACAACCGTAATGGTCGCAGCCGCAGTGAAAGCATCAGTAAAGGTAATAACGCCACTGGCCAAGGTATAATCAACCCTGCCACTAAAAGTGTCTGAAACAAGAACAGAAAAAACAACGGAATCATCCGGAAGGGTCAACGTGATTGCCTCATCCTCTGCTACCATAGAATGTTCTGTCTCCTGCTGCCATATTTTCGTCCTGGCACAAAACCTGATGGCCGAATTTAAAACCGCTCTACTGATCCAATCGTCCGAACATCCTGGGACGTATGGCCTTATATGCTCAAGGAACCTATCCATTTTTTACTCCTTTTGCACTGCTGCCAGAAGGGCATCGCCTTGTGTCTTAGCGCCGATCGCGGTATAAAAATTTTGTAAGTGCATGGAGGCTTTCTCTGTATTCTGGCCAGCCGACTGCATATTTAAGCACCGATACAATACATATTCAGTGATTGGTGCTATATATATGTCAGGCAGGCCAAGCGAGGAGACAAGGGCAGTGAACACCGTGGGACTACCTGAATATACCATCTCCACCGAAATGGCTGAAGATGGAGTCGGGAAAACCCAAAAAGAAGAAGGGTTCTCTGGATCGAACATATAATAATTAATCGCTGTCCCTGTCTGAGTAGGCCAGTCAGGGAATATTTTCCCCAGGGCGACCCTGTCTGTTTTGACGATAGCCCTCCCGCCTACGTTCCGGATCAAATCAAGGAACTTGGCCCCTGTCGCAGGAATCACTTGTTTTGGCGTGTCGGCTGTCAGCGTGACTTCCGCTGTGGTAGCTGTAGAATCAGGCCTCAAGGAAACAATGGTATTCATCGCCTCATTCACAAAGGCAATTTTCAAAGTCTCGCTCCAAACCCCATTATCAGGGTCAAGCAATAAACTTTTCAAAGTCGTTAAAAGATCTGCGCCGGTCATTGTTTATACCTCCTGGGTAAGGGCTTGGTCGATTTCCATTACCAGTTCAAGTTTCTTAGGTCTGCCTGGAGCAAGCTCAATTCCTTTGTCCTCTGCAAACACTTTAAGCTCCGCAATGGTCACATCTCCGACCTCTCTGCCAAACCATTCCTGGACGAGGGCCGTACCGGTTTCCTGTTGCAGGAGGTCTTCCGGGGATTCAATCGATAGTTTTTTCTTTTTTATTGGTTTCACCCGGGGGTCTGCACAAGGAACCAGGCCTTTTTTTTTCTCCAAAATTGGCGTACTGCGAAAAACGCACCCGGTTTTTATATTTTTTAAAAATTGCTCTTCCATCCTTAACTGTTCCTCTCAAATTAAAGTTTGGAGAGGGCTTTTTACACCCTCCCCGTGGTCAAGGTAGCGGGCCTTGGGATTACTTGTTAAACGCCTGCCGTGTCGATGTAATAGACAGTTACGACCATTTCACCGGTTGCGTCAGCTATCACAAGAGTCATGTTTGTGGCACTGGTAAGGGTGACAAACGGTGTCAACGCTGCCCCTAACCCTGTTACTGCATCAGCAGCAAGGGCAAGAGAACCAAAAGTTCCAGCAGCAAACGCATTTTCAGTTGCGTCGGCTGAATATTTGTCAGGGTCTGCCGAAGTTCCTACCGAAATGGCACACGAAGAATCACCAGTAAAAGCACCAGTTACTACAGCTTTCCAGCCAAGCACCATGGCTCCGATTGGCAAAGCAGCCACAAAGGCGAGGGTTCCGGTTGTGGCAGTAGCATCAGTGAAGTCAGCAGCGTTCATGACCTGTGATACACATTTTTTTATAGTTCTCATTTTCATTATTCGATCTCCTATATATTAGGCTTTGATAAATGACCCAGGTTTGACCCCGGGCCATTATGTTATGTCAATGTCTCTGCTATCAGTTTGCAGTGATCGCACCTTCGTCGGCTATCAAATGACCGATTGCAGTATCTTTGATCACTTTGTAACCGTAAACTTGAAGCCCTCTCATGAGTTTCCCGAAATCATCCGGGTTGTCGATCAACTCGTTTTCAGTGAGCTGGCTGGCAAAGGTCAAGGCGGACTTGTGGCCGAAAATCAAATGGTACAGGGTCGCTGTGCCTTCTGCTTCGGAAGCAACATTGTTGGAGACGAACAATTCAAAGGAATCAATGACCCCAATCCGTCCATTTCTCAACATGGAAACGCCGTCACCGGCATAGCTGGCTTCTGACAGTTCAGATGTTTTAATCCTGGAAGCTGCCCAGGCAGGAAGAACAAACCATCGGTTGGTCTGAGGGACGTTGTTCTCTGTCAAACACTGACCACACTCGATAATCTTTGGAATGATAGTGGTATTGGAAAGGGTTTCAGCCGCATCGCCGTTAGTGCCGGCGGCACCCAGATCAACTCTACCGGTAATGGCACCGGCAACGATACCAGCCATGCTGGAATGGACATCTGAATAAACATCTCCCAGGATATCGCTATCAATGGAGATCTTCATTTGTTCTGAAGCGTCTTCTGCCCATTTGGAAACATAATCCACATCCGCCTGTTTCTGCTCTACGGAGTTGATAGCCACACCATAATATTTCCCCTGATCAATCAGGAGTTCAACATTGTCGGACCTGGGCCTTTCATAGTTCAGGCTCTGTCCAACTTCGTAATCGTTGATAGTGATATCAGGAACGGTCCTGATCTGTACTTTATCACCATATGCGGTAATATCACCCTCATAATCCGTATTTGATATAGCGGCGAACACGGTTGCCAAATAAAATTTTTCAATGAGCTTGCCACTCCAAATTTCCGGAATATAAGTGCCGGAAAGGCCGTTGCTTGTGTCATACGCACCAAGGGATGCGTCAATTGGATAAACCATAAGTATCTCCTATTAAGAGACCCTTCCCTGTCCAGGAGCTGCGTGAATATCCGCCTCTATCTGTGCGGCTTCTTCTTCCTTTCCCTTAAAAACACCCTTTACCTTGTCCTGAAAAAACTGACTGATCTCTGCCCGGGTCCACATTCTACCTTCCGGCTGAACGGGAATCCCTGAAGCAGTGGGGGACGGTGGAGGCTGTACGTTTGGGGTTGGAGGTTTCGGCTTCTGTTTTTGAGTTGGTCTCAAATATTCTGTGAAGATTTCCATGGTGGCTGCGGAATTTTGTCCGGACTCGGCTCTCAAAAGTTTTGCATGTCTGGACTCGGCTTCCCCTTCAGGGTATTGCCGGAGCCAGTTTAAAAATTTCGGATCTGAGTTAAGGTCAGAAAAGTTGCCCCCCAGCTTAGTAATGTTCCCGGAAACCTCGGCCATATAGCCGTCATAATTCGCCTGGGCATTGGCCTGGCGATCATCTGTAATGTCTCCGGATATACTCTTAAGCTGTTGAGCCAGGGTTGCATTGTCAGTTCGCAATTTTTCAATTGTGTCAACAAGGGTCCCGAACTCTTCCCCATATTCAGAAAAGCTGTCCTTGTCCAGGGCAGGGTCACCATGGTCGTCTTGTGTTTGGGGTTTAGTCGCAGCCTCTTTAAGCTGCTGGTTTTCGTTCGCAATGGCAGACATTTGGCCCTGCAACCGTCGGATATCCTGTTGAAGTCTTGGCACCTGGGCGTTAAATTTGCCCTGCAATGTCAAGTATTTTTGTTCCCAGTCTTCTTCAGGGGCCTGTGCCGGGGGTGTCTGGTCGTCAACGTCAGAGGGCAAAGTATCCTTGGTTCCGTCAGGGGTTCCACTTTCCGGAAGCGGAGTAGTCCCTTTCTGATCCTCGGGTTTTGGCTCGTTCAATTGTTTTTGCAGGTCGTCAGATTGTTTGACTGCATCCTGCACTGATTTGGGTAATTGCATCATTCTCCTTTAGGCGGTCCCTTCCGGGGTGTCGCTTTAAGTCTTGTGGGTCACGGGAATCGTGGTATCCACGGATGCAATCAGCTTAAATGGTGGGGAAGGAATTTTCTACCTTGGCAAACCATATATAGACATATGGAAAAAAGACGCCTTTTAACGAGTTATTTTTACTGTCTCCGGCAGGTCAAGGACGAACTGCAAAGCCTGACATTGCCCCTGGTTCCAGTCCCTGTCCTGGCCGGTCAGATGATCCCCACGTTTCCGCATGGTATCCAACCGGGTTTGTAAAAAAAGCATTACAGCTTTGAAGTCAGGATTCAAGGAAAGACGGACAAGACCCTCCCCTGCTTCCTTGCCTATTCGGTCCTGGGTCAAAAGACCCCCTGCACACTGGTTCGAACATGGAATTTTTCATACAGATCAACGATATTCCCTTCTCTAACAAAGGGATTGCTGACAAAGGCTGCGATCTCCCGATTATCATACACGAACAACCCAGAACGGTATAAAACCTCATCCTTCCCATAATTCCTGTGTTCAACTTTGACATCCCTTGATTTCATCATCCGGTCTATCCTGGCAGATGGCATACCGTCTCGAATCTTGACGCCAGACTTACGCAATGCTTTTTCCAGGGCCTTGCCCATGAAGTGAACCGCAGCCTTATAGGTGGGGAAAGCGTAGGTCTTACAATCCTTATTATCGATGTGTGCAAAGTTGTCCCGGTCTAATCTATTCAGGTCACCAAGCGTGGTGTCTCTGTCTGCTATTCCCATTTAAGCCGCCCTCCGTTTCCTGCCCAGCTTACGTTCAAGGCGTTGGTTCCTGGCAAATGTTCCGGACTTGTGGGAATAGAACTCTGGTGGGGCCGTATAGAACATGGACCGATAATACCCCTTGACCTTTGGTTCCTTCTCTGCCTTTGTCTCGGCCTTGGCAATGAACACATTCCTCAAGGCTTGCGTGAAACTTAACACCATGTTTTGCTGTTTCTGCTGCATTACGTTCTTCTGGGTTGTTCCCATTGATCAGTCTCCTTTTATTGTTACTCTCCATCAGCCTCTTTTGCCGTAGGTCAGCTTATATTTCGTGCCAGGCGAAACCTCTTGTATGTTGGCCATTATCCTTTTTTTCCAACTCTTCTTGAGCTTCCTGGGATAACGCCTATAAATTTTCATACCGTCTGCACATCCTTTCCCCCTGCCACGTTACCTGCCGGATCTGTCTGTTGATCCAATTTTTTTTGTTCTTCTGCCTCCTGCTGCATGGCTATCTGCTGTTGCTGCTCTCGCTGGATCATTTCTTTTTTATCTGGAACGATATCGTCATTCTTAAAATCTGCTGCCTTGAATATTTCTCTCAACATTGCTGCAAGACCATCCTGACCAATGATATTCAAGACTGCCTCACTGCTTGTCACAACCTGCAATAGCTCATTTCTGCGAACTGCGGCCTGTTCCTTGGCAACCATAGCAGTAGATCCACGAGCAATAATCTTGACATCGCCCTGGTGGTATTCTGGATCATTGAAAAACAACAACTGAAACTCGTGGGTCCTCTCTATGGAGGGCTTTACAATCCCATTGTCTATGTTCCGGACAACATTCTTGATTCCCCGGGAAGCATTGTTCATCATCATGCTGAAACCGGTTGCAGTTCCCAACGCTCCACCGCTGCCCTCAGATCCTCCACCGTAAGAATATTTTGGGATCCCGGTCTTGTTGTCTGCCTCACTGGCATGATGCTGGTACACGGCCATCAACTCATTGACCACCGTAGGCGGAGCAAAGAAGCTGATGGGGTTTTTGGTTGTTGATCCAATTGCAGCTTGGCCATTGAACTGCCATATTTTCCAGGGTCTTAGATCTGTAATGTCTGCACCCGGCGGAAGCTGGGAGACGTCCACCATCACCTGCGGGCCCGAAGATATAGCCATATTATTGACCATTGCCCGGGCTGAAGCGTTACAAGCATCCTGAGAGTCCTTGATTATTTCCGGTACGCCTGCTCCCCATAGTGAGCCATTCCTATTTCTGAAACTGGCAAAATGATAAGGCACACGGCCCAAAGGGTCCCCGTTAATCTCGGCTTTGATCACATAATTGCCGATCAACCAGACCTCAACTGCGTAATCTGCGAACGGGTCCTCTACCTCTTCTGGAGCCATACCGAACTCAAGAAGTTGCAGCCCCTGGACATTGCCCCAGAACTGTAGGGCATCGATCAAGGCTTCAGGGGATCTCCATTCATTGGGCCTGTTTTCCAGGGCTTGTCGAGTCTGGTCATTTGAAATAGCCAGCCAGGTTGATTTACCAGCTGTTCCGTATTCTTTCAGGACCATCCGGATTGCATCATCATCGTATCCTTTGACTCCGATCAGACTGGTAAGATACCGCCTGGTCAGCCTGTGACGTTCGATTAGCCCGTCTTCCGGGGTCCTGGCATTTGGTAGGGGGTAAATATCAAAGGGGGAAACCCGGTTGAAATCAATAGAAACCTCTTCCACAACTTCAACAACCCTATTTTCCTTACCCTGAAACCCTGCATCTTCCATCTGCTGATCCTGACCATTGACCCATTTCATCTTTTTTTTGTAACGAAGGACCGGACCCTTTACGATGCCTGCTTTAAACGTGGAAATATCATCCAGGGCCTCATGGACTGCATCCTCCCATCCAGACTCAATCACTACATCCTTAAGTTTCGTTTCAACCCGGTCCCTGGACTCTTTGGCTTTGGACTCCATTGCATGCCGAATCTCCTGGCCCATCTCTTCTGTCCTGGCTAAAAGTTCTTGCTGAACGATTGCCGGGTCAAACAATTGGCCTGCCTTCGCCTGCATGTATTTGCTGGCCTGCGCTTCTGAGGTTATCTGCCCGGACCGGATGGCCTGAACAACCTCGGCCTGGTAGTTGGCCTGGATCGCCGCCATGATCTCGACCTGAAACTCGGCCTTGACGTCTGCTTCTATCTTCATCTGCTGCTCTGGTTTCAACTCTGGAACAGGTGTGGGGTTGACGGCCCAGGGTTGTTCTCCTGCTGAAAAAAGGATATCTGCCAGCCAGCTGGTGACGGCTGAACATTTTTCGTCCGTCATCATCATAAAGATTTCTGACCCACCATTGGCCCGGATCTCTGCCAATTTCGTTGGGGAATATTGCCCGTTCCTTTGCCGAAGGGAATTGATATCCTCTCTCTCAATGGGTACTTTTGCTTCTTTAGCCGCTTCCCAATGATTGAGAAGATAAGCCCCCAAGGATGTGATAACCGGTCTGTTCTGTCGTTCCTTGGCCTCTACCGTTGCCTTGGCCTGTTCTGCTTCCCGGGCGTCTAACGCCTGATTGGGTGTAAATGTCATTGGCATGGCTTTGAATCTCCTATTGTAGTTTCTTGTTTCTGATTCAAAGGCCCGCTATGCCTTGCTGCTCTTATAACTTGTCTTAAAATTTTATTATCAATTTCTTGTCTTATTTGTTCGCCCGCCCTCATTGCCCACCCTTGGACAACTCCAAAGCTCATCAAACTGAGGCAATATGGATATCGTTTATCCATCATGTCCATCATGTCCATCCTGCTGCTGATTGTTTCTTAATTTTGATTGCTGCTCCCATCGCTACATGGAACCCGTGCCCCATTGCCAGAGTCTGATAAGCATCAGCCCCGTTGGAGTTGATGTCATGTAATGGGGAGTCCCTGTATGTCTGCAGGTTTTCGTTCCATTCCTTTCTATAGCCCTCAAGCCTTGTGATCCCTTTGGAGCACTTGACCTCATCAAACCAGCAAATAGCCAAGAATCGCCTTGCTGCATTGATTGAGTCCATTTTTGCTTTGATTCTGGGGACCCTTTGGAAATGTAGGCCAATCTTAGCTGCTGATTCCCACCTGGACTTTCCGCCGGCGCCCAGCTCCCGGACTGAAATATCGTGGGGGGCAAAGTGTCGGCCGTACAGATATTTTTTTTTCTGCATCAGCTCCCAATAGTGTTCAAAGCCTTCCCCGGAATTTTCGTAATAATCAATCACATGGATTTCCCTGCCGATATCTTGAGTAAACCAGATCGCCATTACATCGTTCATGCCCAGGTCCCACCAGGTTTTAACAGCCACCCCGGTTTGATAGGGTACAGAACAAATTCGTTTCTCTTTTCTGATCTGGGTAAACTGGCTGGAAAAGTAAGCCCCCTTGATTGCTGATTCGAAAGCCTCTTCCGGCGTGGCAGGGTTCTCACGCTTCATATCATCCCCAAGCCTGGCCCACCTGGTGACGTACCAATTCTTTTGCTCCTGGGAGAGTGTTTGACCTATCTTTGCTTCAACCTCTTTGAAATAGTCCACCATGGCCGATACGATTGGTACCTGCTCTATCTGCACATTGTCGTCATTGTCCCACCACGGGAAAAAATGAAACTTAAATTCCTGCGGTGTGGGCTCCCGGCCGGTTTTGTCCCGGTCCTGGGCTTCTTTGCAATAATCATAGAAATATCCGGACCTTCCTTCTGCTGTGGATTCCACAAACATTAAGGATTCCCCAGTTTGTGTATGGATCGCCTCAAACGCTCCTGTCACGATTTCCCGGGCTTTTTCCGGATACCGGGCGCAAACCTTGCCAAACTCAGATACATGGAGCAATTGAAGGGTCCCGGACCTCATAGACGTACCGACAGATAGGATGGAGTTGTTATTGAACTCTATCTCAGTTTTGGACTTTGATTTCGTGGGCCGGATCTCTTTTACCCGATCTGGCAAGTTTTCGTATGGATACAAAATTTTTCTTCTGAATATTTTGGAAACATCCTCTCTATTATGGGCAATGATTCCGGCCTCAACGTCAGGATTCCAGAGGCACTGATCCAGAAAAAGCAGGTCAATGAAGGTTGTGAAGCCACGTTGCCTGGCCTTGAGAATAATATTTTGATACCACATATCTTTGTAAAGGCGGGTCTGGTCATCGTTTGGGGTAAAGAGTATCCTTTTCCCGAATTTATTGATAATATGATAAAGGTTGTTCAGCCGCCACCATTGGTCCGATAGATTATGGATCAGCTCGTCCCAGGAAAGATCCTCAATGGATTTCATTTCTTTTTATCCCTGGGTTTGGGCAGGCCTGTGGTTCGTTTTAAGCTATCCACCATATCCTCCACAAACTCACCCCGGGTCATTAATTCAGCATTGCCCTTCTGTAAATTGTCTTCCTCGTAAATTCCAGTATGTTTGGATAATGATTCCAAGGCTTTGTCTTTGCCGTGAAAGAAATAATCAGTAATAATGTATTTTATTTCTTCTTCTGTCCCTTCTGCCGGTTGAATCGCAACCCGTTTAAAACTTTTAACGGCTGCCAGCTGGTCCCGGGTCAACTCAAATAATTGCTTTGCGGACCCATCCTCATTGTAATATTCGCTGATATTATAAAGACCAAGATTCGCTTGTTCTTTGACAACCATGGCTGCTGTGACGCCTGTTTTCTCTGCTCTTTTTTGCTTGGCTTTTTGGATAGCGGCCTGAATGTTGGGTCTTGTTAATAGGACACTGGCCTGAAACCTGGCTGTTTTTGGAGAATATTTTGCCCTGATCGCTGCCTGAGTTGCATTAAGATCAATCAGATATTCTTCAACGAATTTTTGTTGCTGGGCTCTAAGTTTTCGATGCTTCGGCTTTTTTCCGATCATATTCCGCCCTCCGCTGTTTAAAATCGCCGTCCTGATCAATTTGCTCTGTCGTAGAAAAAGAAAATCCACAAACGTGACATCTGCGGACTCGAACAATCGTTTTCTCCAAAAACCCGTATGTATTCGCTACTCCGGGCTTTCCTTTTCCACAAAAGGGACAGATCATATAGCTGCCCTTGGCATAGACAGGATTCTGTCCCTTGTCTGCTCCGGGTCAATCTTCAAGATTTCGCAAATTCCCAGGAACGATTGAAGATCCATTGCTTTACTTCTGACCCATGCAATTGCTGATCGCCGACAATAATCCCGTAATTCCGTAGACATGGGCTTTGCTTTGGGCTCAGTGATATCCATGATAGACTGACGCAAAACCGCTACCCATAGGGCTTTCATTGCTTTTTCTTCTTGTTTTTGTTGGTGGTGGGAGTAGACTTCTGATTTTGACGTTGACGTGGGCCATTTGCATTCGGGCAATTTTTTTTTGGCGTGCGTTTCCTCATTGAGCCCCCCAGCTTAGGATTATTTTATCTCTAAAATATCACTGGGGGTATAGCGGAGTCTCCCTTGGCGGGTGTGTTTGAGAGTGGAACACCTTTTTTTTTAAATTATTTTATTTATTTGCTTGACTATGCACCTTGGGGGTGTATAATGCACTTAAAAAGTGGATGATATAAACGATAAAATAAAGGAGAACGGAAATGCTTGAAACAATGGACACATTAACAGCGGAACAAGTAACGGAAGTAACACAGTGGTTCGATCAAAATATAGGGACTGATTATGAAATCAGCCCTTCTCCCTCTGGAATCGAAGGAGATTTTTATATCTTTTTCTTTGATCTGGAAGGAAATGAGTGGGACAAACTGGAAGGATACCTAAGAAGTCTTGATATTGCATGGGAATAAAACAAAAAAGCCCCGCCGAGTACACCAAATACCCGGCAGGGCCAAACAATCAACCCCCAAAAATTATAAAGGAGAAGATATGGAACGAAAAACCAATAATAACTGGGATGGAGGCTGGAGTCAATACACAAGTATTGAACAGAGGCATAAACTTCCCGAAGAAAAGCGGTCTTGGATTTGGGAGTTTGTCGGAATTGTAGTCCTGGGCGTGTCTGTCTGGGTTTTAACAGTAATCGGTTTGGCAAGTTAGAAAAGGAGAACAACCATGAAAAAAATTATCAACGGGACTCGGTACGACACGGACAAAGCGGAATTAATAGGCTCGTATTCTTTTGCAAACTACAGAGATTTTAATTACCTCTGCGAAGAATTGTATATAACCCCAATCTCAAAAAAATACTTCCTGGCAGGGGAAGGTGGCGCTAACACAAAATACCGGGAAACAGTCAGTCAGAACTCCTGGACCGGCGGGGAAAGAATCCTGCCCATGGACAAGGAGACCGCTTTTGAATGGGCTCAAGAATACCTTGACACTGCCCAAATTGAAAATTACTTTTCAGAGATGATAAAAAACGCATAGACAATGAGAATATCATGAATGAAATTATCAACAAAATAAAAACCGCCGCCGGTGAATTGACCCATGATTTTATTATCCTGGATGCTCTCAAAAATGACATCGAAAACGGAGACATCGAAGAGGCAGTATACATGGAGACAATCCAAAAAATTAAACATATCGAAGAAAAATACACAGCTGAAGAAATTGAAAAAAACAATCTGCTGTTTGATATTTGGTAAAACTTTAAATCACCATACCTCCCCCACAAGGTCCCGGGTTAGTTCCTGGGGCCTTTTTTATTATTGTCTCCTTATTATATCATTAACCGAATTATTCCTTCACCTGAAGCTCCAGGGTTGCTATTGCCTGGTCTTTCTGCTTTTCCTGGACTCCTACTATGTATCCGAGACTGAATAACGCGAATAAAAGCAAAATCCAGAGTGCTTTCATTTCTTCCATCCTTTATCAATATACTCCTGCATCAGCTCCGCTTTGAGCCCACACTCAGGACATTCCAAGAAAGTCACAATAACGGTGTCAGACATCTGCTTTGTTCGCGGGGTCCTCAACTTTGCACCACAATTCTTGCATGTTGACCAAGGCTTTGCCTGCCGATACATGGAAAAATTATTAGAGATACACCGGCCCGGGTTGCTGCACAAGACTGTTTTCCGCAGACCACACGATAGACAACGCTCATCGGTCTTTACGCTGAAATGTTTGTACCCGTGCTGGATGCGCTCCGCCCTGGTTGAATTATCGCACGTATACAGATCCCGGCACTCTGTGCATTGCCTGCGTCCCGGCTGGTCGTCTCTCATTTTCCCCGCCTCCACTTTACCTGATCAATCCCAAATCCAATCAAAATACCCATAACTACTGTCAATCCAATTGCTCCAACCGCCCAAGGTATCCAGTAAAAAAACAAAGCAAATATCATATTCACTCCTAAAAATTAACATATTCGCCAATCCGTGATATCCATGCCGGAAGTGGTTTATGGATCTCGCCTTTGTGGGCCTGGAAAGCTGCAAACTCCAAGGCCTTATGCTGAGATTTCCATTCTTCTTCTGTCAGTCCCCGCCGAGTCCGGTCAGGTGGTGGGAGCCTGGTCTTTTTACCCTCCTGGTTTTTCTTGGAGTTTTGGTCAAACCACTGACCTGCCTGCGTGTTTTCCTGCAAAGAATTTAAAACTTTTAACCCTTCAACCGCTGCATCTGCGTTCATACTCCCTCCGTTCAGTTTATTCTCTGCACACTGTTCCAAATATTCTTTGTTGTATCCGGTCATTTCCTGCTCCTTTCTTTAAATTGTTTGGTGACATGGTTGATATCCTTTTAAGTGACCGGTTAAAGCCGGCATAAATCCACTCTGGGAGAATACCTTTAGGACGCCATGCCCCACCCTCGGAAACCCAGACGACTATCAATTATAAGCTTGATGTTTATTTTTTTTCACACCAAACCCTAAAATTATTTCTGTGACATGCCCGGTAATATGGGCATACCATTGTTCTTTTGGACAAATTAACGTTTCCAATGGATTTTGTTTATTGATTAAACAAATATTATCTTTGAGCGATGCGCAATATTTATTATGCAGACAAAATAAAATTGATTGTTTTGGTTTTTCCGGATCAGTCACAACAGGTATTTTCTTAACTGGTTTAATTAATTCTTGGACTTTTACCTGGGATAATACAGCCGTTTTAAAAGATTCCGCTTTTTTAGGAGGGGGCTTAACTGGAAATTTACAAGTCAACGAATCTAATCCCCGTTTTGCCCAAGCTTGAATATCAACTCCAATTTCAAAATCTTCCCCCGGGTCCTTGGCAACTTCTGAAAACCATGGGATACAAGTTGGATATTGATTCGTCCACCATGGGACCTCATTTTCTCCAGCTTCGTCATTGTCCAGGGATAATAAGATAGGAAAATGCTTAATAATGGCGTGGGTCAATTCATCTGGCCTTGCAGAGGCATTTCCCACTGAGTAGATATTGCACAAATTCCCGACTTCCTGATGTAACAACCATCCGTCAAGCTCAGATTCTGTAATCATAACCGGTTTAGATAGATCCTGTGCTTTTCCCTGGTGGGAATTATAGTCAAGGAAATCCATAGCGGAGCCGGCAACCATGATAAATCTATCTGATCCAATCGGATTTGCTTGTCTAATTCTGATCCTGATAGGTTTCCCATCACGGAAATATGGAATTATTAACCCTTCAGGAAGCCATATTTTCTTGTTTGAGCCGTTTTTAGCCTTTTCGGGGTCTAATCCCCAGGAAGAGACATCGAAGGTCAAGGAGGAAACATTCCAGCCCATCCGAGCGATCTTAATTGTGTTATTTGATATTCCCCGGGCATTTAACCAGTCCCGGTGTTGTTTGCCTGCAGGAGATAATAAATATTTATAAGATTCAAATAGGATTGCAGCCGCTTTATCCTGCCATTGTTCAGATCTGGTCAGGTCAAT
>Ga0307988_1000508_pt1 | contig 26818 bp, 25 predicted proteins | sample EllFjometagen183_FD_203166 | JGI IMG/M metagenome (GOLD analysis project Ga0307988, IMG submission 203166) | Marine microbial communities from Ellis Fjord, Antarctic Ocean - #183 | ecosystem: Environmental > Aquatic > Marine > Unclassified | place: Southern Ocean | collected 2014-10-08 | reverse complement strand
GAAAACTCTGTGCCACACGAACCACTCTATTCCCTTTTCCTGATGAACGAACTTCAAACACTTCTGGATTTTTTATAATCGTTTGTGCTCCCCATCTACGTAAATACCTTCTGTAATCAAAGTCTCTAAAATTTCGTGGAAATGTAATAATCCCTCGTACAAAAACATCATCTCCATATTGGATATGTTCGGTGTAGGGCAATATAAGTAAAAAATCTCCTTCATCACTGTGAACAAATGCCCGTATCGAATTTTCACGAACATCAGGCGGGGTCCGTACGGTTCCAAAAATCGCTATTTCTTTTCCCGTATTAAGAACTAAGGAGTCATAACGAAAATCAAATTCCGCACGCCAAGCTGTCCAACTTGCCGCAATAAATACTATGCCACAACATACGAGCCAGAATTTTTTAAATATTCCTGCCGCAACAAGAATTAAGCATCCAGTCAGCGCTATGATTGGGAAAAATGAATCTACGGGAATAAAAATCCCAATAATAAAACAAAGTAATCCTCCACGAAATTGCTCTGATGGACGCAAAGAAGTAAATATTTTTATCATCCACAGATACTATCAATCCTAGATGAATATCTAATGAAAAACCTCTTTCTAAAAGTAATTAAATGGATTCACTTTTCTTCCGCGAATACGAACTTCATAGTGCAAGTGGATCCCCGTTGGTCCCCATACGTTTCCTGTATTTCCCATGAGAGCCAGCAATTGTCCTGTTTTTACTTCATCTCCCACTTCAACTTTTCGAACATTATTGTGTGCATAAAGTGTTTGAATATCGTTTCCGTGATCAATGACAATATATTTCCCATATCCGTAATTCCATCCATCATCCGATTTTATTACCACTCCACTTGCTGATGCGTAAATAGGCGTATTCATTCTGTTTGCAATATCAATCGCAAAATGTCGCTTATGATATCCTTGTGTTAGTGTCCCCTGTGTTGGACGACGAAGCTTGAATCCAATAGATCCGAGTCCCGCGCTGGCTAAGTCTGTTCCCGTTACAGGAGCCCTCTGTACCCATATTTTTTGCACTCCAGGAATAAATAACTCTTGTCCTACTGACAACATTTCTTCTGTTTTTACTGTATTGTACGCCTGAATTTTTTCTATATCGATATTGTAATTTTTTGCAATATCGGCAAGAGAATCTCCATTTTGAACTGAATAAAATACTCCATCTGTTGGCGGAATACGTAACATCTGCCCTACACGTAAGTTTTGACGAGAAGTTAATTTATTTGCCCAATTTAATGTGGTTACTTTTACCCCGAATTTATGAGCAATATCAAAAATAGTTTCTCCTGATTTCACTGTATACTGTACTATTTTGGATCGTTTCTTCGGTTCTAATTTTACTATTACGTTTCCATTTTCATCCTCTACTAAAATTTCACGCAATCCAGCAGTTGAAACTCCAGCAAAATTATCAATAAATCCTGTTTCTGTAATTGAATATCCTGTAAATGACTCTTCCCATATATTTTCTCCAAAGGGTTGATACATCGACGTAAAATAATTTGGTCGAAATCCCAATAACAAAATCATCAACATTGCGAGACTAAAAATCTGAAACGCAAACGAAGAGTTAAGCAAGCGCTGAAAAATGCGAGAAACGGGATTTGTAGCTGTAGCAATCATAAGACGTGCGTAGTGTAAAAAAATCCACCCATCCGTCAATCTTTGTCGGGAATCGTTGCAAGCAATGCATCAAGCTTTGAAATAAACTGATCCGATGAAACTATTCCAGAATCTGATACAAATCGCCCTCCCTTTTGCACAGAAATGCGTGAAAATGATTGTGTCAAAAGATTATATTCTGCATCAATACTTGCCTCTTTATAATTTGCACCCGAAATTGCACACCTTTGATATTCTTCATCTTTCATCATTAATTGATTTCGTTTTACTTCCACGGAAAAAGATCTTAATACTTCTTGTACCAATTTTTTTCCCAAAACTGCTCGTGGTGTTGTCTGAAGAACTCCATCCACCTTATTCTCCTCTTCTTCCTCTTCTTGTGTTGATTCAAATTTCCCTCCAATATTTTTAATCCAATACTCCAATAGATGTACAGATAAATCTGCCGTTGATTCTTCTCCAAGAGTTAGGGCGACGAACTTTTGTGCATGATAATCAAATACTCCTTCTATTTTTCGTTTTCCGATTTCTGTATTTGCAAAACGCGTCGTAAGAGATGTCTCTGTACGTGTTGTACGAAAGGCTGTGATATCAAGTGCTATTCTTTTGCTCGCAAGAAATTGCCATAATTTTTTTGCATTTGAAATACCTAAATCCGCTTTTTCTTCCTCTCCGTCTTTTTCTTTTGCGCTCAATTCATCTAATTGCGCATTCAGTAACTCTTGTTCTCTTTTTTGGTTTAATGCCCTTTGTGCTTGTTCCGGTGTCATTCCTGAAACTCCAACTAAATTAATGTGATCGACTGTTGTTGATTCTATTTCTGAAAATGTAAACTCTTTGTTTTCTGATAGCTTCAGTTCAAACCATAATTCATTCAGTGTCTTTGTCACATCGGATTCTGATTCTTTTACTATAAATTTTGGGACAAAGCGCACAATAGCATGTGCAATTTCTTCTGAAAATTTCTCTTGAACTTGTGGAGAAAGGTATTTCTGTTCTTCTCTTACAATTGTCGTCCATGTTTTAAATTTCAATAATGATTGATACTCCGGGAATGCATCAAGCAGTCCTGTCATTTCACGACGAAGACGAGTAATCTCAACTACATCTTCTTCTGCAAACTCTGTTGATTTAAATTCTTTTGTAAATGCTGAAAGCTGCTCCTCTGTGCGGAACCATCGTTCATTGTGAGAAAGAAGCATCGCTGCACGCATTTGTTCTCGCAACACATTCCGATCATTGTGCCACAATGCCGCAAATTTCTGTTGATTTGCATCTGGAGAGACAACGGGCAACCAGATCTTTTGTGCAAATTCAAACCATAACCACTCTTTATGAAATCGCGCACTACTCGTTGCTACTGATTTCCATGAAGATGTATCTAAAACTTTTTCTCGAAATTCTTTTAAAATATCTTCTACACGAGGCTCGTCTATTTGTCCCTGAGCCTTTCTCAATAATTGTGTGCTTTCTTGAAATGCTCTATCGGCCTGCTTTTCTGATGGTAATCGAAGGGCAACACTTTCTAAAAACTGCAAAAAGGCTCCACTTTCAGAGTTCCATAAGATCGGCAAATTCCACGCAAAATGACCAAATTGTGAACGCCACTCAGCAAATGCTTGTTCTGTTTGCCATAATTTTGTAACTAATTCTCCAGTGGTAATTGGCTCGAGCGAAAATTTCTTTTGAAGATCGTAATACTCCTCGTAGGGATCGAATACTATTGGTTTTCCTGTATCAAAAGTAATACGCGAATGTGCTGGTAAAAGAAAGGAATTTGTTTCTCCGTCAAAGAAAAGTTCTACTGAACCTCCTCCCGACAAAACCGTTGCTATTCCCTTCGTATCAAGCTGAACTAATGCCGTTGCTCCCTCAAAATGCAATTCTGCATTTCCAAACCATAATTTATTGGTAACAGCAGAATCTTCTGGAGTTTGAAAAAAGGTTCCTCCCACTGCCGCAATTCCTTGCACCAACTTTCTTTCTGTATCTGTTCCTATTGTTTCTGTATCTTCGTCAACCCAAAACATCTCGCCTGAGGGCAAAAATTGTATCTCTCCTCCAAAAGAAGCATGCGAAGTCCCAATAAGTAAAAATGGATTTCGAGAAAAGGTACTTCGCTCAGAAAACTGAATATTATCACCGATAATTACTGCTGCAAATATCAGCAATGCTGACATCCCCCCCACTGCATATTGCCAAAATTTCATTTTTTTGCGTAATTTTGATAAAATTGTACCATTCCCTCCGCAAAAAGGAAATTTCTCAATGAAAAGTTGACTTTCGCACGATTTCTTGAAAAATAGATAAGATGAAAGGTATTATTCTTGCTGGCGGCGCCGGATCTCGGCTCTTCCCCAGCACAAAAGTAACAAATAAGCATCTATTACCGGTTTTTGACCGGCCGATGGTCTATTATCCTATTCAAACACTAAAGGATTCTGGCGTACGTGATATTCTTATTATTACGAGCGCTGCAAATGCTGGAGATTTTTTACGCTTAATGGGTTCTGGAAAAGAACTTGGTGTAAATCTAACTTTTAAAATACAAGATGGATCTGGTGGAATTGCTCAAGCTTTAAGTTTGGCTGAAAGTTTTGCTGGTGGTGATTCAATTGCCATGATATTGGCTGATAATATTTTTGAATCTGATTTTCCTGAAGATGTGATGAATTTCCGCTCAGGAGCTCGGATTTTCATTAAACAAGTAGATGATCCTGAGAGATTTGGAGTAGTGGAAGTAGATGAGGTGGGAATTGTTCGATCAATTGAAGAAAAACCAACCCTTCCAAAATCTAACACCGTACAAACAGGATTTTTTCTATACGATGCAAAAGTATTCGATATGATTCGAGAAATTCGCCCCTCTGATAGAGGAGAATTAGAGATTACGGATGTTAATAAATTGTATCTAGAAAATGGAGAACTTTCTGCTTCCACTGTACATGGGATGTGGTGCGATGCTGGAACACATGAGAGTTTACTTGAGGCCTCAATATTGGCTCAAGAAGCCTTTGATCCTGAGAGGGTTCAACTCCGTCGTGCCGAACGAGCGACTGTAAACGTTCCTGAAAACCCAACTTCAACCATTACGATTGGTGTTGTTGTTCATGACTCTGAAAAATATATAGTTCCCTGTATTCAGTCATTATTGGCTCAAACACATGAGAATTGTAAAGTTGTTGTTTTTGACAATGATTCTAGCGATGACACTGTTTCAATCCTTACTGATAAATTTCCTGACGTAGAAATTATTGAATCAAATAAAAATATTGGATTTGCTCGTGGACATAATGAAATTTTACGCAAAACTGAAAGCGAATTTTACGCTTGTGCAAATGTTGATATGTTATTCGAACCAAGTTTCTTATCTGAACTTATTTCTGCTATTCAAGAAAAACCAATCTATGGATCAGCTGGTGGAAAATTAAAATTCTGGGATTTTGATACCTTCCAGGCAGGATCTTCTTCTGAAGGGAAAACCAACTTTATTGATACTGTTGGAATCCGGATTTTACGCTCTCATAGATTTGAAGATATTGGACAAGGAGAAATAGACTGCGGTCAGTTTGATAGTGAGCAAAAAGTTTTTGGTATTTCTGGAGCTGCGGCACTCTATCGTCGAGAAGCTCTTCGTGACGTTGCCTTTGAAAATGATAATGGTGAGCAAGAGTATTTCGATGAATCAATGTTCATGTACAAAGAAGATGTTGATTTGTCATACCGATTACAGTGGGCTGGTTGGAAAGCTGCCCTTGCGCCTCTTGCTATTGCCTATCACGATCGCACTGTTTCCATTCGCGGAACAAGCGCAATGGCCTTGATAAAAAATCGATTAAAAAAATCGAGTACTGTTAATAGACAATCATTTTTAAATCACCGAATTTTGTTGAGCAAGAATTTCTCTCCAGGATTTTCTGTAGGGACTCAAAGCGCAACCCGGTGGTATAATTTTAAGATTTTCCTCTATATTTTGATCTTTGAAACCGAACTTCTCGGAGCTTGGTGGAAAGTATTCCGACTACGAAAACGAATTAAAGCCTGGCGAGCTGCTATGCCACGACGTGTTTCACAAACAGAGATTGAAAAATTAATGGACCACTAGGTCTGTTTCCAAACTGTGCAAAAGTTGCGTGGTTTTTTGCATTGCACACAAATTTTAACTTTTGACGAGAGTAAAATCCGCTCGTACAATTTGAATGAAAAATTTAATTCCCCCCTTTCTATGATTGTAAAAAATCCACTCGATCTCATGTTGGATGCTATGCACGGTGACTATGCCATTGGCGCTTTCAACGTTAATAATATGGAAATCACGCAGGCAATCGTTGCGGCTCACGCAGCAAAAAATGCTCCCCTGATTCTTCAGCTTTCTAATGGAGCGCGAAAATATGCAAATACAAAGATGCTCGTAGACATCATTAAGTCTATGGAAGCTCAGTATCCAGATTTACCAATTATTATTCACCAAGATCACGGAGACACTCTTGAAACATGTGCCAGCGCGATTGAAGCGGGATTTAACTCGGTAATGATTGATGCTTCGTCTCTTCCTTTTGCAGAAAATATTGAAAAAACGAAAGAAGTTGTTGATTACGCTCACGCAAGAGGAGTGATTGTAGAAGGAGAACTTGGAACACTTGGTGGAATCGAAGAACACGTAGTCGTGGATGAAAAAGATGCACGACTCACTGATCCTGAAGAAGCAATTGAATTTGTAGAAAAAACAGGAATCGACACTCTTGCTTGTGCGATTGGGACAAGTCACGGAGCCTTTAAATTTGCTGGAGCATGTAATGTCGATGTTCCACGTGTTATTGAACTCACAAAAGTTATCCCCAATACACCTCTTGTAATGCACGGATCAAGCTCTGTGCCACAGGAATATGTGGAAATGGTAAATAAGTATGGAGGAGATCTGACGGGAGCTAAGGGAGTTGATGAAGAAACCATCTCCGGTGCTGTAAAATACGGAGTAGGAAAAGTAAATATTGATACTGATTTACGACTTGTTATGACAGCAATGATCCGAAAGGTGTTTATGGAAGATCCAAAAGCATTTGACCCACGAAAGTATCTTGGACCCGCTCGTGATGAAATTCAGAAGATGGTGGAACACAAGATTGATGTACTGGGAAGTGCAGGGAAGGTTCGAAGTTAGTTTTAAAGATAGATAAAAACAAAAGAGTTTCGCGAGAGCGAGACTCTTTTAACATTGACGATAAAGGATTTTTGGATAAAGCTCTGCACGATGAAACTAACAAAACAAATCCGTCCGCAGGAGCTTATAAAACATGAAACAAAGAAACATGTTTCCATAAAGTTCCTTCTCCTGCTCGTGGGACTTATTGCTTATTTCGCGTGGCTGAGTTGGCATTATGGATTTGTTACTGGCGGAACTGTTTCTCTGCTTACATGGAGCTTCTTTGTCTTGTGTACACCCATAGCTGACGCCGGATTTCTCATCGACTTCCCTTTGCGCCTCATCTTTCGTGTACACATGTGGATGTCTGAAATATTTGTATGGGGAATCGCTCTTACTGTCTCTGTTCTTGCTGCAAATTTTTCACCTGAGGTATTCGAGACAACTGAACTGACGTCACTTTTTTTGAAAATAATAACTCACCCCTGGCCTTACTGGCTTATTGTATTTCTCTCGGGAGGTGGAACATTCCTCTCTATTCTTTTTGGGGACGAATTACTTGATTGCGTAAATCATCACGAACGAAAATTCCATCACAAACATCAACTTTTGTATCAATTAATTGTTATAGCTGGGGTCCTTGTTTTGATTTTTTGGGGATATGTACATCTTTTAGACAAATTGGGCGTTACTTTGCCTTGGCTTTAATCCTGATATAACGGTAGCGAAAATTGGAAATATTTGGTACAATTCGCACGCGCTCCCGTAGTTCAACGGATAGAACAGGGCCCTTCTAAGGCCAAAATCTAAGTTCGATTCTTAGCGGGAGTACCAACTCGGAATAACATCCCTTGAAAGACTGTTTTGCACAATGGCAGAGCAGTGTTTCCTTGGTTCTAACCTTTCAAACTCCGCTGTCAGGTTTTCTTTTTCGTCTTGAATAATCTCAAGCCACTTATTTAATCGTAATGTGAGTTTCTGGTCTTTTAATTCTAGGTTCTGACCTAACGCGAGAAGAATCTCTTTTTTCTTCTTTAAAGATCCGTTCTGGAATGTTTCGACCGCAAACGTGGCGAAATCAAATACTTGTTCCGCTACTTTTCGCCAATTTTGCGCCCGATGCTCAACTTCAGAGCGTCTTTTCTTTAATGTATCCAGTTCCGAGGACAGGTTTTCTTTTCGACTCACAAATTCATCATCTGTAAGAAGATTTCGTACACGCAAATCAATAAGATTATCAAGACTCCCTTGAGTTGATTTTATTGAGTCTGTTAAGTTGTCCTCGATCATAACTCTCTCTTGTATCTCTTCTTGGTGTTTCTCTTTGAGTATCTCTAAAGCAAGTTCTCGAAATTCAGGAATAATTTGAATCTCCTGTAATTTTTGTTCAATCTGCTCTTCCAAATTTTGGACCTTGATAAACTTCTTTTGAGAACAGGTTTTGAATTTACTCTTCCCTGTACAGTGATAATAACGATGATAATTCGCAGAACCATCCTTGAGTACCTTCTTTTTCTCTTGAGCCGTAATTAGACAACCACAGTCCCCACAACGGATAATCCCTGTATAGGCAAACTCTCTTTTCCGTTCGCTTGTTTTTCCTTTTCGCTCAATCAATTCTTGAACCCGCTCAAATTCGCCAGAAGAAATCATTCTTTCATGAATACCATTGTATCGCTCTCCCTTCCAAATAATTATTCCTTTGTAGAACTCACTATGAAACATCTTATACAGAGTTCCCAAGGAAATAGGCTTCCCTCCCATCTTCTTCCGAACAGGACTTTTAAATCCCCAATCCTCATTCACTATATGCAATATCTGCTGTGGAGAATAGATTCCCCTGAGCATTAAATCCCACATCTTTCGCACCAAAGGAAAATACTTTTCGTCTGGAACGATCGTTCTTGTATGAGGACAGTTTCTATATCCCAATGGAGGCAAAGCAGGAAACACTCCTTTATCCAATTTACTCTGCATTCCTCTCATTACATTTTTTCTCAAGTCTCGAATAAATTCCGTTGCCATTGCACTCTCGAGAGTAAAAAGAATTCCACTATCTTCTGGAAGATAATTCTTTTCTATCGTTTTTATACACTTCAACTCTCCCTCCTGAAGCTCCCATTGTATTTCTGAGCTATCCACGTTATTTCGGGCAAGTCTATTTACCGCCCAACACAAAATACCATCTATTTCTCCACTTCGAATGTCCTCAAGTAATTGATTGAATTGTGGACGTGTCCGAGGAGATTTTGCTGATTTCGATTCTCTGTAAGTTTTCACAACTGTGAGCCCTTCTCGTTGAGCAAGTTCTTCTAGTCGTGAAATTTGATCTTGGATAGATTGAACCTGTCTGTCCTCGCTCTCAGTACTTTTCCGAGTGTAGATAGCGAACCGTAAGCCGTTTAATTCAGCATTCATAATGAACTGTAAAAAGAAAGGAGCCTGGCTTGTCTAGTTTCCGACCAAAGTCTTGTCTAGCAGACTCCCTTCTCCTTACAGATAGGGAAATAATAGACTTTGGTAAAACGGAACTAAACAAGCATTGAAATTATAGATAAATAGAGAGGGGGATACAAGTTTTTGTTACTTAGTTACTCAGTGAGGGAAAACTAGTAATAGAGAGAAGAAATGAGGTAGCGACCTCCTCAAAAGCCGCTACCATTCGTTACCCTTTGAGTGCGTCCAAACGATGGAGAACTTTTAATTTTTCCATCTTGTAGCAACGAAGATTAAAGCCTCCTATTTTCTTTTGAATGCTCGCACTATGTACGAGATCCAAGCGTTTGAGCCAAGATCCAATCCAGCGGTTGTTATTGCCGTAATTTTCAGACAGCGCAATAAATGTATCTGATGCCGTCTCAAGGAGAGCGTCTTTCAATTTTTGGACAGGAAGATAATCTGGGAAGTTTTCTAGTTGTAATGAAACGACCGTCAAAAACTCAATATCATCCTCAGCAGAAAAGTCAGAAGACTTCTGTCGTTTTGTCATTGCCAAGGCCAACACTGTAATCGTTTCACACAGCATTGGGTCAATTGCTTTTGCCAGGGTTATAAGGGGCTTCCACATTTCCCAGTCTCGACCATTCATTGCTTCTGATGGCGATTCTAATTCTGAATAGGTCTCCAGAATTGCCTCGAAGTCGGTGAGCATGTGGATGTACAATTGATCTCTTAATTGCATAAAAAATTTGTCTCTCGAATTCACTTCACGATTGAAGTTCTGACGATTTTTTACAGGTGGCATGATTAAGGTGATACAACGAGAAGCCGTTGTGTCATTCAGTGCCGCAATCCCGCCAAATGCTTTTGGAGAGTATGACTCAAACAATTCAACTTTATTTTGTTGTCCGCATTTCATCAACTTTGCTCCTTGCTTATACCCAGAGTTATAAATACCGAGAAGTGCTTGTACGTTTTCATCGCTTGCTCTTCCTAGACTTTCTGCCTCATCGACACAACAAGTGATGTGGTTGCTGTGGATGAGACGAATTGTTGATGCGGCGAGAGCAGTTTCTCTCCCTTCGAATCGAGACATCTTGAGAATTATCCCAAAAAGCTTTTCAATCGATTCACAACACGGAACAAAATATCCTGTTGGAATGACAGGGATTCGTTTGGAAGTGGAAGCTCATATTATCGCCGGACAAACAGGAGCGATTAAGAATCTTGAGAAATGTCTCTATGAAACAGGAGTTGATACGGAGGAAATTGTTCCTTCATCACTCGCCTGTGCAGAGTCAGTATTGAATAAGAAACAAAAAGAACTCGGATGCGTACTCGTTGAAGTAGGAGCGTGCTCCACAAACGTGGCTGTCTTCGAAGAAGGCACAATCGTTTCTTCAAAGGTTATCCCAATCGGAGGTGAACATGTCACAAACGATTTGGCGATTGGACTGAGATGCGCAGTGGAAACCGCCGAGAAGATTAAAATTGAATACGGAACGGCTTTGCCAGATGATGTCAGCGATCGAGAAGAAATCGATCTTTCTGAAATCTCAAAAACTGACAGTCACACCGTAGACAAGAAACAAATTTCAAAAATTATTGAAGCCCGCTATCACGAAATCTTTATGATGGTTCGTGATGAATTGGCGGAAATCGGACGAGACGGACAATTACCGGCTGGTGCTATCATCTGTGGTGGTGCTGTAAAAATGCCAGGTGTTGTAGATCTCGCTCGAGAAACATTGCAATTACCATGCCAACTTGGATTCCCGCAAAATATCGAGGGAATTGTTGATCGTGTTGACGATCCAAGTTTCGCATCAGCTATTGGACTTCTCCATTTCGCAAATCGATATGGATCAAGTCGTTCGTTCTTAGATTTTGATTTCAACAGAACATTCAGTTCTGCTCTGAGTTTTTTCAAAAAACTTATTCCTTAAACTTTTTATTAAAAAGACCCCCTCTTAACCCACACCCCCCTCTTACCCCACCTTCCCATGAAAGACCTCTTACAATCGGCTGTCGATGAAAGAAAGAGCGAAAAAGCTCAATCACATTCTCAGGAAATTACTCCTGGCGTAACCCCCGTTGCTAATATTAAAGTTATTGGTATTGGTGGTGGCGGAAATAACGCGATCAACCGAATGGTGAAATCTGATTTTGCCAATGTTGAATTTATTGCTGTAAATACTGACGCACAAGCGTTGTACCACAATAAAGCGGAGGCCAAGATTCATATCGGACGAGAAGAAACTCGTGGACTCGGAGCTGGTGCCAATCCTGATGTAGGAAAAGCAGCGGCAGAAGAATCACTTGATGAAATCAAATCTGCACTCAAGGGTGCTGACATGGTGTTCATTACGTGTGGATTTGGTGGAGGAACAGGAACAGGTGCTGCCCCAATCATAGCTGGTATCGCTCGAGAGTTGGGAGCTCTTACGATCGGTATTGTTACAAAGCCGTTCTCATTTGAGGGAGCGCAACGTGGGAAGAAAGCAGAGCAGGGATATGAAGAAATGAAAAAGAATGTAGACACATTGATTATGATTCCAAATGATCGAATTCTTTCAATCATTGACCGAAAGACACCATTAACAGATGCCTTCTCAGTCGTTGATGAAGTACTCCGACAAGGCGTACAAGGAATTGCTGATCTTATTACCCTTCACGGTTTGATTAACGTGGATTTCGCTGACGTGCGTTCAATTATGAAAGATGCAGGAACAGCGCTCATGGGTATCGGATACGGTGCTGGTGAAAATCGAGCGACAGATGCTGCGAAGGCAGCTATCGAGTCTCCTCTTCTTGATCAATCAGTAAATGGAGCCAAAGGAATTCTCTTCAACATTACAGGAGGAGATGATCTCTCAATGTACGAAGTTGATGAAGCGGCGAAGGTTATTACTGAAGCTGCCGATCCTGATGCAAACATTATTTTCGGAGCGGTTATCAACGAGAACTACAACGGAGAAATGAAGATCACGGTAATCGCTACTGGATTCTCAGAGACAGGAACAAAGAAACCTGGACACGCATCGCTTATGCGAAAAGCCTTCAGTGTTGACGGCGAACCTACTGGGGATGCTGATTACGAAACACCCGCGTTCTTGCGAAAGAAACTCCGATAAGAAGTTAACTACAAAATTTAAAAAGCTCTTTCAGTTTGAAGGGGCTTTTTTTGATTCTGTTTTTGAAACTTTTTGTATTCTTATTTTAAAGTTCCCAATTGATTGATTCCATTCCCCGATCACCCGTTCGCTAGTATGTTTTTTCATTTCTGCTGAATAGAATTCTTTCCATATTTTAAGAATCTGATCAATATTCTGTATTTGGTTCTTCATGAAACCGAGTGGATGCTTCCTTCCTCCTCGAGGGTTTTCCCAAACGGTTGAATCTCCTACACAAAAATTTTCCTCAAAAGCTTCTAATCTTTTTCTTACCGCTTGTTTCTCCTTAAAAAAATTTCGAATCCATTTCTGTTTCTCTAAATCCCCATTCAAAAAATCGAACCTCCGAGCAAACTTTGCTGGATGTTTTTCGGTTTCCCATTGTAATTTTTTTTCTTCTAATGCTTTATAAATAGTATCTTGAATCAATTGATCTACTTCTTCTAATTTTGAAATATCTCCTTCTTGTTCCTTTTTACAACTCTTTTTATAATCTTGAATGAGTTTCGCTACTTGCTCTACAACCCCTTTTCCCTTTTCTGAGTTCTTAATACATCCCAAAGACCGCAGACTCTCTAAAGCTTCCTCACTCTCAAAATTTGATTCTTCTTTTTCATCTTCATCTCGAACATCAAGAATCCCCACTAATTCTGTTATAAATTTGGGAATAGCATCTTCTTTCGTTTTTTTGCTTTCTTTTTCCATTTGTTTTTTAACAATATTATTTTTGAATCATTTTCCACACTCTGTCAAGTTTCTTCTCTCCCCTTTTCTGTTAGAATCCCTCTCGATGGAAAAGAAAGAACTCATTGAACGCGTGCACAATATTACCGCACGATTGACAAGTGTCCAAAAAAATCTTGGATTAGACAAAAAAAATGAGGAGATCAAAGTATTGCAAAAGGCTATGTCTGCGCCCAATTTCTGGGACGATCCGGACAATGCACAAAAAATCTCACAGAAAGCCGCACACACGGAGCAATTTGTGAAGAACTGGGAATATATCAAAACAAGTATTGAAGAGTTTCCAGAGCTTCTGGAGATGTCTGACGGGGGGGAACTGGAGAAGGACTTAGACACACTTGAGAAGAAGTTTGATTCTGCAGAAACAGAAACGTTTCTCTCCGGGGAACATGACGATAAAAATGTGATTCTCTCCATTCACACCGGAAACGGTGGACAGGATGCGGAGGACTTTTCACAGATGTTGATGCGGATGTATTTACGGTTCGCTGAGAACAAAGGATGGAAGACTCAAATCATGGATGAGTCTCCGAGTGATGTGGGATTGAAATCTGCGACTATTGAAATTGCAGGCACCCTTGCCTACGGATTTTTGAAAAGTGAACACGGCGTACACCGATTGATTCGCCTCTCCCCTTTCAATGCCAAGAATTTGAGACAGACATCGTTCTCTCGTGTGGAGATTTTACCAGAGGTCGACAATGATGCCGAGATTGAGATCGCCGAAAGTGATATCCGTGTGGATGTCTTCCGTTCATCAGGAGCAGGCGGTCAGAGTGTAAACACCACCGACTCTGCAGTACGGATAACGTATCTGCCGTTGAACTTAGTTGTTACCTGTCAGAACGAGAAATCACAACTGCAGAACAAACAGTCTGCCATGAAAGTTTTGAAGTCTCGATTATTGCAATTGAAACTTGAACAACAAGCCCAAGAAATTTCTGATCTCAAAGGAGACCTGATGGAGAATTCGTTCGGATCACAAATCAGAACCTACACGCTCCAACCATACAAGTTGGTGAAGGATCACCGTACTGACTGCGAACATCAGAACCCCGATAAGGTATTCGATGGGGATTTAGACGGGTTTGTAGAGGCGTACCTGAAGAAGGCTTAAAAAAATTGCATATACTCTCAAAATATACTATAATAAGAAAGTATATTTTATTTATATAATATAATTTCAGGTTACAAATGAAAAAACTCTTTCATACTGGTTTCGGTGAAAATGAATCTGCAATATTTCTCTTTCAAAATAAGACAACTGAGAAGGTTACCCAAAAAGTAGAAACTGTTGAAAGAACTACTACTTTTGATAAAGATGTACAGGGCTCTATCGATAATAATGCTTCTGAAGGGAATAATTCTGTTTCTGAAAAGCAAGCAGATGTTAATAAAGCAAAGGAAGATGCTACAAAGAAAGGAACAGTCGAGAGTATGTTAGTTTTTCTCAAACTTGTTATTGAACTAATGAAAATGTTAAAAGCACAAAAAGGCAAAAAAGGACAAGAAGCTCTTAAAGAAAAAGGCGCCGCAGGAAAAGAAGCAAATTCTCTGACCCCACCTCCGGTAAGCACCGACCCTTCTATAAATACAGAATTAGAGCCACTTCGTGCACAACACTCCTCTCTAATGGCATCTGCTGATACATACGATGCGAGCAAAGACCAAGTAAATACTGATCAAAAAAAATATGATGATTTTGTAGCAAAGGAACAGGTTATACGAAATGATGTACTTGCCCCTTTCGTGACAAAAAAAGAAGGATTAGAAAAAGAATTTAAAAATCTAAGTAATATTCCTGAGAAAGATCGAACTTCTGACGAATTGAAAAAATTGGTAAAGGTTCAAGAAGAACTTATAGATGTTAATGCACAAATCAAAGTTGCTGAAGATCAAATAAAAGCTCTCAATATCCCAGAAGAAAAAGCCAAACTTGATGAAGCAAAAAAGACACAAGCCGAGAATTACAAAAATTATATTAAACAACGTGATCAATACATTGATGCAAGTCAAGTGGCTTTTGCAAATCTACTTGGACCCGTTGGGGATATATTGGCACTATAGTAATATTTATTGAAATGAAACCGAGTCCTCAAATGATTCAATTGGCTCTTGAATTTCGCTTAACACAATCTAGCGAAGCACATAATGAAACTGTAAAAAAAATATTTAAAGAATTTAAAAAAAAACTTAAAAAAATAAATAGGAATGATACTGAAATATTCAATGAAATTGATAATAAGTTAGCGTTGGATATCGAATTAGAATCAATAATCCAAGAAGGAAAAACTAAAGAGGAAGTATTTAAAATATATGAAAAAAAACTATATCAAATTTTTAAAGAAAAACTTGATATCGAAAACTTTACTTATAAAAAAAATAAAAAAAAATACAAAAGACTCGCTCAAAATTTCTGTGAACAAATAAATAAAGATAATGAAGGAAATATTGAGAACATATTGAACGACGCTCACTTTATGTAAATCTGAGTACAAACCTACACCCTCCAGCCGTACGAATTGGTCAAAGATCACCGCACCAATTGCGAACATCAAAACCCCGACAAAGTGTTTGATGGGGATTTAGACGGGTTTGTGGAGGCGTTCTTGAAGAAGGCTTAAAAATACTCCCGTCATTCCGGCTTGCCCGGAATCGCACGAGTTTAGTAAATGTTGGCAGAGCAAAGCGAATAATCAATGTCAATAATCTCACGCTAACGCTTCCAAGCTGCTTCCAAGTTTTTACCCGATTCTGGGCAGAGCCAGAATGACCAAGTAGGATTAATCCTTGTGAAAATGCCCCCCCCCATCAAATAATCCGCTACGAGAAATCGCTACCAACGAAGACATGAGACTGGCACTCGTTTTTTTGAAAATTCGGTAACGAAGTAACGCAATTCTCGGGGGTTATAAAGAATGTAAATTTGGAAGGTGAATGTATCCCTCATGCTCTTTTATAGCGGTTCCGATAGCCTCTACAGTTCTGTACCAAGCTAAGCACAAGCAAACACCCTTGCGGTGTTTGGGCGTGATTATTGATTTTCAATAACAAATTGAACGTAAAGTTCGACCCGTAACGAAGTGAAGGGCGCGAAGCATTCTTAGCGGGAGTACCACCAAAAAATATCAGGGGCTTGTTCCTGAGATTTTTTTGTATTGCACGCAGTGCATGGAAGCGAACTTACTAAGTTCGATCTTTTGTACTGAGGAAGAATGACGAAGATACAAATACCTCTAACGAGTTCCCATTATTGGGGACGACGTGACGAGATTCTTAGCGGGACACAAAGTAAAAAAGCCGCCTTAACGTAAGACGGCTTTAATTTTAATGAAACTCTCACTACTTCTGTTTGAAGTTTTCCTGCTTCTGTTTAAAATTTTCTGAAAATTCCAAAGACGTTCCGTCGATTCGACATGCAACTTCATTTGGATTGTGAAGTGTTCCACACCTGGAACATCTAATCCCTAAAATTTTTTCATCATGCGTTCCTACCCAGACAGAAATCATGTCTGCTTCTTCTCTTTTTATCATAATATTTATGATTTTTTTTGTACCAGCCTTTTGATCGGCTAAGTATGTTCATTCACAACAGTGCGGGAAAGTACCAACTTATTACTAAGTTGAATATATTCACGACAATGCGGGAATTTTTTGAAGCGTTTTATACAAAACCCTCCCCCTTGTCGAGAAATATTTGAGAGAAACATCAAAATCCGGCATTTCCTTCACGAGATTCTCTGGTCCGAAGACAAAGTATCCACAAATGAAAGAAAAGTTTGGACTTCGATGCGAATGTAAAAGAGCAATTTTTTCCTAACAATCTTAATCCAGACGAAATGTACTTCTTCAAAATATAGGCGTCAACTCTTTTTAATACCTCCGAAACCCTACACTCGCAACCGCAGCCGCAATAAGAAACCAACCCAAAACCATCTCTCCCCAGAAATAAACCGCTACAGCAGCAATCATCATCCATATAAAACGAACGGTCCCCAAAACCCACTCACGTGCAATAAACCATTCCAATTCCCTCGGAGCAGATTTCTCCGCAATTTCACATGTACGTGAATAAAAGGAAATATTAAATATCGGTCCCAAAAATCCCGCACTCACCGTTACGGCGCTCGCTACAAATAAACTCGGAAAGAACATAAGCAATCCCCTAAATCCTATATCCAGACTCCGAAACCATTGCCCGAGATTCAAAACCTTTCGTGCTGATCGCTGATCAGTAAATTTCCCAAAAAACTTTGAACTCACTAATTCTGCGATCGCCGCCAAGGCGACTACAAATCCCATTTGAGTAAATGATCCGAGAGCTGCTCCAAGAAAGATGGGCCACAAAAACCACAAAGTCCCTCCCTGAATTCCTTCCGTAATAATTCCCAAACCGTGCTTTGTTTTCCATAAGTCATCGCGGAACACGCTCCATTGTTTTGAAAATTTTGATAATTTCTGACGTGGTAACTCTACGTTTCGAAGAGAAAGAATAGCGAACAAAAACATAGTTACAGAAATAACCAAAACTCCTAGATCCCACCCACGATCGAGAAAAAATCCGGCTAATAATGGTGCTACCAAATTCACCCCCACAAAAATCATCTGCAAGTTCCCCAAAAATGTACCACGCTGCCCGTCTTTTGATGAGTGCAAAAACGCAACATGCCAACTCGGCCAATAGAACACTATCGACAAAACATAGAATGCTGCTGCCATCGCAACTAATATTCTAGATTCTGGAGCGATAGCCAACACAATGAAAAATAAGCTATACAATGCCATTCCAATGCTAATGACCTTTTGCGTTGATAACGCTCGTACGAGACGATTTATCGGGTATACAGACACTACTAGTCCCAGCTGCATTATGGACATCAACAAAATCACCTCCACCATGCTCAACCCAAATGCGCGCCCAATCAAAAAGGGAAGAAATATCCCGATCACGGCTTCTCCAATAGAAGAAAATGCCTCCATCCACATCAATTTTCGACGATTGTCTTTCATTTCAATTTCTTCGTCATATACGTACATTTCAACTCATATCCAAATTTTCGATAATATTCACGTGTCCCGACTCCCGCAATAATTGTCATTCGCTTCAATTCCCATTCTTCACGTGCGATTTTCTCTGCCTCTGCAATTAATTTCCGCCCCAAACCTCGATGCTGCCCTACTCCTGCCTTATTGCCCACCGTGATCTCTGAACCATATGAATGCACCTCTCGAATTAATGCTGCATTTTTAAATACTGATGTGAAATACTCTGGTGCAAAGTCCTTATCTGGTTTTCGCAACCGCAGCAAAGCGTACAGCGTTTTTTTGTCTGGTGATTCAAAGGACAAGAACGTCTCCGTTCCTCCAGCTGCTTCGTAATCTCGTCTTACTAATTCCAAGTTCGAACTTGAATCAATTTTATCTTTGTCAGCAAACCCAATTTCCCGACATCTCACACACTTGCACGGCCACGAGAATTTTCCGTGGAAAATTTCATTAAAATCCTCCTCTCCCAATATTTCTTTCAATTTTTTTGGCTGTTGCTTGATAATCTGACGGAGGTTGGAAAACTTCGCCCCTGACAAAATATTCCCTACTGGAATATCTCTCAATAACCTCATAATTCGTGTCCATTCAGGAACAAGTTTTTTCATTTTCAAGAGCAGTTTTATTAATTCCACATCATGCAATGGCTCAAATTTTCCCGCTTTCCACCAATCTGCGAGAAGTGAATTCGGTAAAACCTGGCACGGATAAATTTTCACGAAATCTGGCTTATAGTCAGCATTTTCGAATATTTCACGAAGCATTAGCAAATCCTTCTCTGGGGTTGATCCATATAATCCGGGCATCAAGTGGTAACAAAACTTGAACCCAAATTCTCGCATTAACTTCGTTGCATAGGCCACTTGCTCTTTTGTTTGATCGCGCAGGTTTAAGTCTGAAATTGCGTCATCTATTGTCTGTACTCCAATTTCCACTCGCGTACATCCATATCGCCTCATTCGTTCTAATTCCTTCTGTGTAATGTGGTCCGGACGCGTTTCAAGAGTGAGTCCAATAATTCTATTTTTGGCCGTCTCATTTGCCTTTATGGCAGCTGATAAATTCTTAGATTTCTGTCCATTTGCTGCATCATATACATTCTTGATGTACCAGGTTTGATATCGCTTCGGAAGAAAACTCCATGTTCCTCCCATTACGATTATTTCTAATTTTGAAACAGGATGACCGGAGTCTTCCAGTGCTGCAATACGTGAAGAAACTTGTTTATGCGGATGAAATTTATTCCGCAATGCTCGTGCTGCTGCTGGCTGAGAAGACAGATATGACTTCGGCATTTTGTTTTCCGTAGGACAAAAAGCACATCGCCCTGGACAGGGATAAGCTTTGGTAAGGATTCCAATGGGTGTTACTCCTGAAATGGTTCGTACAGCTCTCTTCACTAATAATTTTTCTAATTCAGGAGACATTTCTATTCCCTTCTCCCTTGCAATAAAAATTAAATCCCTATTTACGGTTACGTCACATTTATTGCGGGCAGAGAACGCTCGCTTTCTCTTTTCCATTGCCTCTATATCCTTAGGAACATTCACTATCAATTCCTGCAAAAACTGAGCCACCAATTCCGGCGACTCCACTTTTTGCCGAATACCAAAGGAAGTTTTCTTTTTCACGTCCGCATCCTACTCAAAAAGAAGTATTTGGAAATATTTTAAAAAACCATTGACATATTATCGAAAAACACTAAAATACCAACAATGAATGAACTACGAGAATTTTCTATTTCAAGTTATGAGGAATATCAAAGTGGAATAAGTATGTTTTGGGATAACATAAATGAAGTAAAAGGTTTAATTACATACTCTAGTAAAAAAACTCTTGTTGCGCATGCTCCTTCAATTGTTAATAAGATTAATCGCGTTTCTTCTATGGTTTCTACCTTAGAAGATGGAAAAATATATAAAAAAGAAGGTGACGGTAATATAGATTTCCGTGAAATATTTTTTTTAATTTTAGCTGAAACAAAACAGCTCGTCGGAACGGCTACTCTTGATAAAGCAGATCTTTCTTTTAATTATCCTTTCGCACCTTCAGATTCCACTTATTCTCTAAAAAATATAGGGTAAATCCTTCTGTTTCCTTCCTGGAGATCAGTGGGATTTCTTTTTTTTGTGCAAATGCAATTGTTTTTGGTGATGGAGACCGGTCTCCTCCGTACAGAATTCCTTGAGACGGAAGAGGGAAAAATTCTGGTAAACGGTTTTTTGTCATCATCCACCAATCAGAAGAAAATGAGACTCCTGCTGCCACAGCTATCGCTTTCTCTTTTTCTGAAAAATCATCCCCTATCCACCACAACACTTGCTCAGAACACTTGAACCGAACGAGATTGGGAGAAACTCGTTGAATTACAAAATCTGGCCCAGTAAGCGCTTCTCCTTCTGGAATAGCCCATATATCACGTACTTCTGTTTGAGAAAAAAATGGAAGCACTCCTCGAATAATAGACTTTGCTTGGGGTGAATCTATTCGTCCCATCCCAAAAATATATTTACTCGGTGTTCGAAATAATACGAGCTCACTTTCTATGAAAATTCGTGGTGATGTAATCTGTGCTACTTGATATTCACGAAACAAAAAAAAGCACAACAGTAATAATACTCCTGCCGGAACAATCCATTTCTTCATTATTGAAATGTTGAATCAACATCTGGTTTTTCTTCAATTGGCACTGGTGGCTCTTCTTTGATTTCTGTCACTTCCCCCGGAATATCTGTAAAAGTACTCGGGTCGGGCATTGGTACACCTGGTTGCATATGGTGTACTACGTGCACTACTTTTACTGCTTGCTGTGCCTGAGGTTGTTCTTCTGGCTGCTGAACAGCCATTTCTTTTGAAGAATTAATTACTTCCCCAACTTCTCCTTTTTCTTCCGCTGCATCTGCTTCACGAAATACCTGGAACGCTCTATACCAAAAGGATATAGCAAACACCTCTAAAATGGAGGTCAAATATCCTGTCCCGGCAATAAGAAAAAGGGAAATAATTCCCGCAAAGGCGAGAAATATTGAATAGAAATTTGATGTTGCAAAATAAGTTCCCACGGCGACTAACCCCAGAGGAACACCAATGATAACCAAAGCGTTTACCACTACGCGCAAACTCACCAAAATCATTACCAAAAAAAGACTTACTGTTTTCCCAAAATGAAGAAAGACCAACCCCACGCTATGTGTCATTGATTTAAAAAATTCTTGCTTTTCGCACACAAGAAAAAATGGCATAAAAATTAAGAAGAAATGCGCAAGAATAGACATTATTCCCAATATAATTAGTGATGGTATTACAAGAGAAAAGTATGTATCTCCTCCATGGGTATAACGATAAAAAGATATCGCATAGAACATTATTGATACGAAAGAAAAAGGCATCAATACTGCGTGATACTCTAGCAATGAAACAAAGTGCGCGTGTCCTTCGAATACTTTTTTTCTAAGAGAAAGACGTCGTTCTGGTTGCTCAAATTTCTGACGAATAGAAAGAATTAATGTGGCATGAATCCATGGCTGCAACACAAAAAGAAGCAAGGCTCCTAATATAACAAACGTAATTACTAACCAGAGTAATCCCGAGTCTCGCACAGCAGAAAAGGATGTTCCAATAATTTCAAACGTCCGACCGTGCTCAATCCATCCAAATTCTTCCCCTGCAAAAGCATACTGCCACGCAATTTCGGCAATAAACATTATAATGAAGGCCACACTAGGAGCGAAGACAAACCAAGTTAATTTTTTGGTTGAAGTAGTCAACGACCACGCATCGGCAAGAATCCGAACATATCTCATCAGGCGCAATTTTCGCGAAATATACCATAATGTCAAGTTCTGGAGGGGTTGAAAAAACATTTTACGAGCGTACACTTCCAGTAATGAATCTTCCAAAAAACTTTTCTCTCCGATGGCATTCCCGTGCTGGGCAAGGTGCCGTTAGCGCTGCACAGTTTTTTTCAGAGGCAATGATCGGTCTCGGAAATGAAAGTATGTCTTTCCCTTCATTTGGAGCGGAAAAACGTGGTGCTCCCGTAGAGGTGTTCAATCGTATTGCACAGGAAATGATTGATGATTCATCACAACCACGGGAAGTTGATGCTGTGATTCTCTTGGAACCCTCTCTCATTGGAGCTGAATTATCTCATGAATATGTTCTGGCGGGACTCAATCAGTCTGGATTTCTGATTATTAATACGGAAAAAACTGATCTAAGTGACTTTCATAAAAAATTCGGAGGAACTATTTTTTATATACCAGCAACTCAAATTGCACTTGAAACCGTTGGAAGAAATGTACCAAATGTAGCTACAGTAGGAGCTTTGGTAAAAATATTAGAATTGGATAAAAAGAAACTCCGACTCATGCTCGAAAAACATTTATCTGCTGTATTTCCTCAAAAAATTGTGGATAAAAATCTCACAGGGTTTGATCGTGGATATGAGGAAGTAAAAGAAATATCTGGTACAACCGGAAAAATGATTAACTCTCGTCCTGCATCAGAAGGAGATTCTTGGCAAAAATTACCCGAAGCGGCTGTACTTCCTGGAGGAAGCTCTGCCGAATATCACCCCGGAAATTGGCTCCCTGATCAAAAACTTCTTTTTGTTCCTGAAAACTGCATTCAGTGTGGAATATGTTGGGCCGTCTGCCCAGATGATGCCATTGTGCATGATGAAACAGGAAAAATGATCGGTATTAATCAAGATGCTTGTAAGCGCTGTGGACTCTGTGTTCGCGCCTGTAGTGCTAATAAAATGGCACAAGGAAATTCCGAAAAAGAATCTCTTCTTATGGAAGAAGTTCCTGCCGCTGAACATGAAAAATTTTAAACAATGAATATAAAAATCACAACGCGTACGGAAAAATCTCTCGACGGGAATCATGCTGTTGCAGAGGCCCTTCGACAAATAAATCCTGATGTTTTTGGATTCTATCCCATTACCCCAACGAGTTATATCGGAGAAGCTTTTTCCAAAGCTGTCGCCAATGGAGATGTCGAAACTGAATATGTGTGCGCCGAATCAGAACACGCTGCTATGTCTATTTGTGTCGGGGCTGCTGCTGCTGGAGGACGTGCGGTTAGTGCAACGGCTAGTCAGGGATTGATTCTCATGGCAGAGGTTCTCTGGAATGCGAGTGGAATGCGTTTGCCCATTGTGGCAATCAATGGAAACCGAGCCCTCTCTGCACCGCTCTCAATCCATTGCTCACACGACGATGCATATGCCATTCGGGATGCTGGCTGGATTCAACTCTTTGCTGAAAACCCACAAGAAGCATATGACCTGACTTTATGTGCCTTTTCTATTGCTGAAGCGAAAAATGTTCGTACACCATTAATGATGGGAATGGATTGTTTTTTGACCACTCATACTACGGTAAAAGTACAACTCGAAAGCGACAAAAATGTGCAAAAGTTTATTGGAGACATTGTTCCAGGAAATTCCCTTTTTGATTTAGAAAATCCGAAATCATTTGGAACGTTTGCAAAACCAGATACATATCAAGAATTTAAATACGCACAACTTCAAGGACAACTTAATGCCTTGAAACGAGCGGAAACTGTTTTTTCTGATTTTGAGACAAAATTCGGACGACTTGGTGGTGGATTAGTGACCAAAGAAGGAAAAGGGAAACTTGCTGTTGTTTGTCTTGGTGCAATTGCGGGAACGGTAAGAGAAATTGTTAAAAATCGCGATGATATCGCTCTTGTTCGCCCACGAATGTTCCGTCCTTTCCCCGTAGAAGTACTCAAAGAGCAGCTAAAAGACTTTGAGCAAATCCTTGTGCTCGACAGAAATAGTCAATGTGGCGCACAGTTCGCTCCTCTCGCTATGGAAATTAAGGCCCTTGGCCTCAAGGGAGACGTTAAAAATGTTATCTTTGGTATTGGTTCCAGGGAAACAAATGCTGATGATATTGAAGAATTTATTAATAACTTTGAAAAGCTTCCCAGTGACATGCCAAGTTGGTGCAACCTGCGCGAAGAATAATTTCTCGCATTTGAAGTTTGTAGTTTGATAATTGAAGTTTGCCTTCGCAACTCTATTTTCGTGACTTTTTTAAATATTTTCCGTAAAACTTTCTTGTACTCTTTATCTTTATTAAAATGAATCAACATTGTTCACTCCGTTCTCGTATGAAGCGTTCGATCCGATGGGTCGGAAAAAACTTAATTCTCTCTGTTGCCATTGTTGCAGGAGTAATCGCTCTTTGGCCAAGCCATTCCCCAGGATTGTATTTGGCAAAAAATGTCATGATGGAACAAGCCTCCTTTGGTATGGATCATGCTCAAAATGAGTCTATGCCCCTGATGGCAAAAAGCATGGGACGTGGCGGTGGAATAGATCGAATGATAATGCCTCCTGTATTTGCTGATGATTTTGCTCCAGAAGTAGAAGATCGAAAGATTGTTCGTAATGCATCATTGCAGGTAGAAGTTTCTGATACCGAGGCTGCACGAAAAGAAATCGAGCAAAAAGTTGCAGGATTTCAAGGACATATTACAAATCTTCACTCATATGAAGTTCGTCCTGGTGTCCTGTCCTACAATCTCACTATCCGTGTTCCTGCTAAAAGCTTAAATCTTGCAATGGAAATTTTCACAAAAATGGGAGTGAAAAAATCTGAATCAATTAATGAACAAGATATTACGGCTCAATATACAGATACCGAAAGTCGATTGAAAAACTTAGAAATACGTCGAGACCGACTTCGAGAACTCATGGACCGTAAAACAGATAATCTTGCTGACGTTCTTCAGATTGATCGAGAACTTTCAACGGTTCAAAATCAAATTGAAAATTTTGAACGAACACTTACACGTCATGATACAAATGTATCATTTTCAACGGTAAATCTTTCTCTCCAACCTGAACCACAGATCGGAGACTTCAGCTCTCCTGAATGGACAGTAAAGAAATCATGGAAACAGTCTGTAAACGATCTTATTGGATCATTAAAAGACATCTTTGATAGTGGGCTCAGAATCCTTGTTTTTGCTCCAATCTGGATACCAATTCTCTTGGTTCTCTGGGCAATTCAGCGATTTATTCGCCGACGAAACTGCTGCCCTATCCAAATCAAGAAATAAAGGCTTAAAACTATATACAATAAAAAACCTCTACTCACTTGAGCAGAGGTTTTTTGTTTGAATTGATTGATTGAGTTTTTAAAATATTAAAGATTCAATAAGCCTAAAATCTTCCCCTTCTATAAAACACCAATGTCCTGGATCTATATAAGCTTCACCTGCTCCCATTCCCCAGTTTTTTTTCGCTACAAGCTCTAATTTTTTTCCTGCCTCAGCTTTAAGACAACACCACTTTTTTTGAGGTGAAGAAAGTTCATCAAATTTTTTTAATATAACCGACCTTTTGTTTTGTTTGGCCAGAAACTCACTGGGGTCTTCCCCTGGAAGCCCTTTAATACAGGCCTTCAGTAAATCTTCGTTATCCCCAATTTTAATAACAACTCCTCTTTTTAACGTGTTCATGATATTTGATTTAAATTTAATTTAACAATGAATAATTGCTCATGAACTCCGTGAAATTCACAACCAATTACTCACCGCTCTCAATCGACCTGTCAAACAACAAGCTGTGCTCAAATAATAATATTCGCACACAGACAATTACTTTTTAATCTATTTTTCACAAAAAGTCAATATACATAAAAAAACCTCCGACTCAGTTGAATTGGAGGTTTTTTGTTTGGTGAATTGATTGAGATTACTTTTCTAAAAACTCTGCTATCAGGAAATCCTCTCCCGTCAACATAAACCCGTTACCTGTGATAAGAAGCAGTACTTCTTCTTCAGAAATTGGAATAATTTCGCCAACAACTCCTATTTTTAGGTAATAAGTTTCACAAGAAGAAACATCAAATACTTGCAACTGTTGCTGCTTTTCTTTTTGGATTTCCTCTGTAACTACATCCGAATTTTTCAAAAAAAATTCAAAATCATAGATCTCACGATATATTCTTTCCAAACATTCTGCGAAAAGAGTTCTTTTCCTGCCTCTAATCTTAATAATAATTACTGTTAATTCTGCCATCTCTGTAACGTTTTGTTGTGTTCTGATTTAATTACTTTCTATATCGCTCTCTCTTCTGAAAAAGCTAAAAATGATTCTAATTGCTCTAAAAAATCGTGACAATTTGGAGCTAAATGCCCCAGATCTGAGGAATCTATTCCCGTAAGCGTGTCTTCTAAAAGAAGAGATCCGTCTTCGGATATTGTTATTTTAATTCCATGAGAAAGTTTCTTCTCTGGAGACTTGTTATCAAAAAAATCAAATCCCACTTTCATGAATTCTCCAGCACAATTCCATTTAAACTCTGCTTTGCTTTCTTCGATTCTTTTTTTTTCAATAAATCCTTTTATTGCTTCTAATACATTTTTCAATGCTGGCCTATCATCTCCTATTATAACCTGGATGATACATCCTTTTCCCTTTCCTTTCATAATACTGATCTTTAAATTAGTTTAACAATGAATAATTGCTCGTGAATTCCATAAAATGCACAACCAATTACTCACCGCTCTCAATCGATCTGTCAAACAACAAGCTGTGCTTAAATAAAATCATTTCTACACAGACTTTTA
>Ga0307988_1000507_pt1 | contig 26842 bp, 30 predicted proteins | sample EllFjometagen183_FD_203166 | JGI IMG/M metagenome (GOLD analysis project Ga0307988, IMG submission 203166) | Marine microbial communities from Ellis Fjord, Antarctic Ocean - #183 | ecosystem: Environmental > Aquatic > Marine > Unclassified | place: Southern Ocean | collected 2014-10-08 | reverse complement strand
ACCTCTTTTTTACGGATTATTACCGATATGTTAAGGTGTAAATTAAGGAACCGCCCTGTACGGAACCGTACGCAGGGTGGTGTGAGAGGACGGATAGGGAATTAATCCCTATCCTCCTACTCGATTAGAAATGCCGAGGAGGCTAGTATCTCTTATGCTTCTCCATCTTATCCATGAAGTCAGTGAGTTTTCCACGTTGCTCTTCATTCAGGCTGGCGTGAAATTCAGCATACTGAGTCAGCATGGTCTTCCTAAATTGATTTAGATCAGCTCCCAACTCATCAAAGTGGCTATTCAGCTCATCAACATCAATGGTTGGCTGCGAAAGGTTCTTTTTCAGAGGAGCAGAAAACTGATCATGTCTGGAGCTCATCTCCAGCTTAAAACTGGCTGCAGTCTCAAGAGCTGGCTTCAGTTTACTTTGTTGATTTTCATTCAAATCAAGTTTTTTGCTGACGCGCTTCAATATCTTGGCTGGATCCATGTTGCGGGGGTGAGCATGGTGAGCCGTGCAGGCTCCCAGCCCCAGGACAGTGACCACGATCAAGCTGAGCAGTCCTGTTTTCTTAGTTAATTTTAACTTTTTCATTTTTGTATTCCTTGTCATTCAATTATTAATATTCCGTACGTGTCTTTTGGAAGTGTCACACCGAGCTTGCTTGCCGGGCGTAGCTTGAAGAGCGTAGCCTGGCCGAAACCTACTCAAGCCAAAAGTCTTCAGACACATTTTCAACTGATTGTTTACTCAGTCTCTTTGACTGAATCTGCTTCAGGTGAGTTACTTACCTGACCAGGGTCGGTTCCTTCTTCCATGCGCTCCCAGAGATGTTTTTTCCAAGGGAGTTTGTGGGAGTATGTCCTTGAGTGGCGCTCGTGTTTGCTGGGACCCCCAGAGAACAAGATTTTTGATAGGACTAGCAGCCCTAAAGCTTGAAAATAAGTGATAGTTGGACCACTAAAGACTGTTGGGATCAGCCAATTCCAAAGCAGCATTGTTATTGCCCCAAAGGCGGATATTGCCCCTATGACCATAAGTGCTATTCCAAATATCTTTGCTGGTGATTTTCTACACATGATTGTATCCTTTCAAATTATATATAAAGATCGTTTAGTTGTTTGCGCAATGCCAACACCGCATAGCGTTTACGGGAAAGTAAGGTGTTTTGAGATTCGCCGGTGATTTCGGCAATTTTCTTGAAACTTAACCCTTCGATTTCATGCCAGATGAAGACTTCCCGCTGAGGTTCAGGGAGATATTCAATGGCAGTTTCTAAACGCAACTTTAGAGTTTTTAAATCAAAATTCCGCTCCGGAGTAGCCTCGGTGTCATGCACAAGCTCTTCTAAAAGATATGAACTATTTACATTCTTATCGGTCGTGGAGACATGCGTACCCTCGATTGTCCGAGATCGTTTCCGATAGAAATCACGGACTCGGTTTTTGGCTGTTCGGTATAGCCAGGCTGAAGTGGACTCCAATGACTTTATCTGATCATAGCCTGATGTAAATTGATGAAAGACATCCTGGACGATGTCTTCTGCGTCTTCATATCGGGGGACTAAAGTGCGGACTGAATCTAAAAGCCATTCTCTGGCCTCCATAACGACGGTTTCTATAAGTCGGCTTTTTGAGCTCATCTTAATTGGTGTCTGTAGTGTGTTGGCATTCTGCATCTCACCCTAACAGACGCTGAGAATTTAATAATATTGCAACCTTTTTTTCAATTTACCAAAATAACAACCTTGCGCAGACTCACAGCCTCCGCAAGGTTATGAACGCAAACCTGTTCCAAAGCAGAGCAAATCACCAGACCAAGTCGCGATTCAAATCGCCGCCTCGTCAACAAAACCATAACCCATCCGTGTTCATCTGTGACGATCTGTGGCTTAAGAAAGTCTATCTAAAACTCCAGGGTGATTCCACCAATAGGAAAGGTCTTATATTGAAGTGCTATATCTTTGGTACCATCCGCATTATAAACATAATCCCAGGGGTTGTCACGATTCAGTACATTCATGATATCCCAGAAAGCGACCAAATTCATTTTTTCAAAATAGAAGCGTTGCAGGATCATGATGTCAAACCGGAGATATTCATCCATCCGTTCAGTATTGTAGTCCTGGGTGGCATCAACGAACCATTTCCGGTAACGTTGGCTATAGACTTTAGGCGTGTAGGGCTTGCCACCGGCGTACCGGATTCGAAAACTGACCTCATATTCATCTGCAGGAGCTAGCGGGAACCATGAGCTGGCTTTTGCAAAAATTGTTTCTTTGTATTTATTATACCAGTCATAATCCATATAGCGGATTTTATACCCGCCAATCAGACTGACCACATCCTGGTAATCATAATCCCAGGGGTAATATTCTGCTTCGGGCTTCCTGGGGTCAATCCCTTCAGATACGGAGTGTGAATAGCTAAAGGTACCGTACCAATTCTTGGAAAATTTCTTCTGGAGAAACAATTCGAAGCCTTGTGACCGTCCGGCCCCTTGATTGACAAAATCCCCAGAGCTATCGGCTCCATTTAGATCGGTTAGGACTTCTGAGATAGGCATGTTTTCAAATTGTTTTGAATAGACCTCTACGGAAAAACGGACATCATCCCTGGGGAAAAATTCCAACCCAGCAGACACTTGATCGGCAAAATAGAAATCCAAAGCCTTTGTGTCAGCACCACCATTGATAAGCATGGCATAGAAAGGTGCCTGGTAGTATCGGCCAGAGGCAAGATTGAGTTTTAAGTTTTGGGAGAGTTGGTAGTTGGCGTTGAGTCGCGGTGAAATGTTGGACTTATCTAGGTAGGCGTTGTATTCAAATCTAGCCCCCAGGGTCAACTCCAGTCTGTGGGATGGCCGGTAGCGGAGTTGGGCATAACTGCCAAAACTGTTAAAGGTTTCACGATAGGTAGTATCCGATGCTGAAATCGTACCCAGAGTATCGAAAGCAGCCACGATGGCAGTATCATTTTCAAAGAAATGTGCATAAAACAGGGCGTCTGAAATAGTATCAATTGCTGTGATTTCATCTAGAGAATACCCATAGCGGATGACTTCATCACTGTATGACTTAAGCTCCCAGGTATTTGGGGCGAATTTAAGTTTTGCACCAAAACTGCCTTCCCAGGATTTGCTCATTTTGTAAACCACATCAGCTTTCAGAATTGTTTCTTTTTCAATTGTGATGCCTTCATAAAAAGTGTCATGATCATCGTCGTCAGTAATCCTATATGCATCAATATCTATATTGACATAATTTTGACCCAGTGATGCGATCAAGTAACCTTTGGTGGAGAACAGGTTTTTGTAGGTTAAGCCGAGAGTATGCTGCTGGCTGGTATAAGCCACATTTTCAGCACCTCGGTTTTGAGGTCCATCTTCACCAACGATTTCAATGTTATCAATCCCACCGAGGTAGTTGAGATAGAGCTTTTCCTTAGGACTAAGATCATAACTAATCTTCCCCTGGAAAGTCCAGTATTGTGGAATGGCAACCAGTCCACTCTGTTGAATGACAAAATCCAGGAAGGAGCGCTTCACCGATGCTATATAGGTGCTGCGTTGATTGAGGGGACCTTCCAGGGTGGCACCAAATCCAGACATGTCAAAACTAAAGGCTGATTCATGGGAAGCCTGGCTGCCTTCGCGCACCTTTACATCCATGACAGAAGAGAGCTTATCACCATAACGGGCAGGGAATGAGCCGGCAAAGAAGTCAATTCTCTCAATAAACTCAGTGTTGACCATGGTGATAGGCCCACCACCAGCCCCTTGCTCCGGAAAGTGAACGGGGTAGGGGATATCCAGATGATCCATGACGAACAGATTCTCACCGGGAGAACCACCGCGTACGATGATTTCATTGGTCTGATCGGCACCGGAAACAACCGAGGGCAGTGATTGCATCATGGCCATGATGTCGTGGGAACCGACTGGGTCAGAACGAATTTCTTCAAAATCCACACTACGGACGCTGGTTGAGGCATCCTTTACCCGTTCAAAATACCCTGCCGTAACAACGATATCCGCTCCACTAAGAACAGTTGGCTCCAATGCAATGTTGATCACAGACGAACGACTGGAGAGCGCCCGTACATTGGCTTTTGCTTGAGATTTATAGCCGATCATGTGAACTCTCAGCGAATAACTGCCCACAGGGATATTGTGGATTTCAAAATGACCATTTACATCTGTAGCCGCTCCTGAATTCGTACCATCCAGGATAACATTAGCTCCAGGAAGGGGTTGTTGAGTATCCCGATCAACAATGGTTCCGACAATAGTTGCAGTAGGAGCATTGGCCAATAGCCCAAATGTAAACAAATTGAAGAGGATCAAAATTACGCTTAATCTTTTCATGGTAGTTCCCTCAGCTCCTAGGAAGGGAGCATGTTCTCCAGATATTTAATGTATGTTTTAAAAGCCGATGTACCATGATCGGTAAGACTGTAGATACTTACCGGTTTGCGGTCGACGAATGATTTCTCTACAGACACATATCCACCCTCTTCAAGCTTACGAATATGGACACTGAGGTTCCCATCGGTGGCGCCTACTGTTTTCTTGATCAGCGTAAAACTGGCGGTTCCCATGGAGGTCAGCGCTGCCATAATAGCCAGCCGAATCCGGGAGTGAATCAGGTCATCAATTTGTTGGTAATGAAAGTCAGTCATGATCAATCCTCAACGAACTGAGCTTTCCATTGCCGGTTGAAGATGATTCCAGGTATGATCTGAAGTCCAACCATCATGATGACTGCGAGGATTGTAGCCGGAAGTCCTGTAATGAAGAATAGGGTGATCGATCCAAGCCACCAGCCAAAGGCTAGATTCCTGACCCAGGTCTTGCCCGTAATCACACCTTGGAGAAAGTAGGCTGTCCCAAGAACGGTGTACATAACCGCGTTCATGTGATCCAGATCGATGGTATCGCTGACTCCTCCAACAAATCCTAGGAGCGTCATTGATATTAGAACAGCTGTCCAAATTGAATCGATGATTTTTTTAGTGAGAGGATTACCAATAGAATATTTTTTTGCCCGCCTATGGATAGTCATCATATAGAGCCAGCCGAGCCCAACGATTCCCAGATACATCCAACCCTGAAACTGATTCAACTGAAATTGGTCTAAGATAAATGAGGATATGCCAGCCAATATGATGAGTATGCCCCATAGAATGAATCCGTCACCATTATCTGCCACAACCTTCTGACTGTCATCCATAATGGATTTAATAAAGGCGAGTTGTTCTTTTGCTTCTTGATTTTCCTGCTTGGGCATATTGAACTCCTAATTATGGATACAAAGTACTTTATAATTCAAAGTAAACTAGCTGGGACTGTTGCGCATGTCAAGAATATTTATTGTATTGTATCCTGTTGGGACTCGCCAGGTACTGAGAATTTTGCTGGACATGTATTATACCATATTCAGTTCCATTTGCGCGTTATGTGTCATACTTCGACTAGCTCAGCAAGACACGCTATTTAGTCTCCCTGAGGATCTCGAAGGGTAATGATATCCTAACTTAAAAGAGGCATTTGGAACTGAAATTGGTATTACACTAACCCCGGTCAAGACAACCCCCTGTGCCCTCTCGTGCTCTATGAAAGAAAAAAAGATATATCATATTCTTATCACAGGAAAATGAGTCAAATAGGCTCAGTCTTTCCACGCCATGCCCCGAAAAATAAACTCTGCGCTCTCAGCGTGCTCTGCGAGAGGAAGCTTCTAATAAAGATGTTCTACTTCAAGATTCATTGATAAAAATCCCTTGCCATACTCCAGCTGAGCGAGCAGGTTACGGCAAAAGGGATCATGTAAATGTTTCAAGCAGACTTACTTAAAAACAAAACAATTTTTATTACAGGTGGCGGTACTGGCTTGGGCAAATCCATGGCTCAACGATTTCTAGAATTACAAGCAAATGTGGTCATTGCCAGTCGGAAGCTAGATATATTGGAAGCAACCGCTGCAGAATTACAAGAGGCTACCGGAGGACAGATTTTACCCCTGGCACTTGATGTCAGAGACTATGGAGCAGTCCAAACCGCTCTACAAACTGCGACGGATCACTTCGGCTCTGTTGAGATTCTGCTAAATAATGCAGCTGGGAATTTTGTAAGTCCAACTGAAGCACTCAGCCACAAAGCCTTTGATGTGATTACAGATATTGTCTTAAAGGGTTCCTATAATACGACCCTCGCTTTCGGAAAACATTGGATCAAACAAAAACAGGCTGCGAGAGTATTAAATATTGTAACAACCTATGCGACCACAGGATCTGGATATGTTGTCCCCTCAGCCATTGCCAAATCTGGGGTGCAAACCATGACTCGCAGTTTGGCGGTTGAATGGGCAAAATATGGCATCACTATGAATGCGATTGCTCCTGGACCCTTCCCAACAGAAGGTGCCTGGGATCGTCTACTACCCCCTGGTCTAGAAGAACAATTCATCAACCGAATCCCCCTGAAAAGAGTGGGGAATCATCTTGAATTAGCCAATCTCGCTGTCTTCCTGGTTTCTGATCAATCTCAATACATCAATGGAGAGGTGATTACCATCGATGGCGGAGAGTGGCTCAAGGGTGCCGGTGAATTCAACTTTTTGGATGTTCTTTCACCAGAAGAATGGCAGGCGATGGAACAGCAAGTCCGACAAGCAAATAATAAGTAGAATCCATCAATACAAATTGATTATAATTAAATATGATTACAGGGAGAGAAAATGAAATCTAGAATTGCAAGAAGCATTACACTATTAGCGTTAATCTTGTTATGGGGATGTGCTACCAGCTATGGACCAAAGAAGTTAGCAGGTGGTTATAGTGACGGGCTCATCAGTGAAAATACAATCCGAGTCACTTTTGAAGGGAATCAATATTCAGATATTAATCAAATTAGGACCTATCTCACTTACCGTTGCTCAGAAGTGACTCTAGAGCATGGATTTTCTCACTTCATGATTATTGAGGATAATAGTTTTAAGGAATTGGGCTCTGATGAATTGCTTGACGAAGGAATCAGCTTTACAACATCATCATCTATGTCTGGGGGCGTAAATACACGCGTAAGCTCCGGATTCGAGAAGGTCCCGACCGAAAATTTAATTGGAAGTTTCACCATTCAGATGATGCCTCAAGTCGATCCTGTATATTTAGCTGCCAGTATTAATGCAAAAGTATTTATGGAAAATAATGAACATTTGATTAAGCGAGAAAAGTAATAGACCTCTCAATTTAACTCAACCGACTGTCCCAGGGGGGAAGTCAATTCAGATCCTGTGTTTTCAGGAATCGAATGATTGTTTGCTGACTTTCCAAGGGGATATGAGCCTCATCAGGAAACCAGTCAGCGACTGCTCTTGATGCTCCCCAGTCCAACTGACTGGCCTCATGCCCCCAGTGACCACCTATGTGCGGCCCTTCAATAAAAACCAACATTTTTTCGGCCCTTTTATAGCTGGCTATAATATTCCACACGCGCCAATCTGGACTTGTGTATAGCCAGCCTGTAATAATGATATTCGTTTCAACCAGTTCAATCGCCAGCTTATTAACGATGGCTCCATTATCCCAAATGATAACGTTTGGCTTAGTCGGGGGAGTGAAATCAAAAGTATGGGGATCTGGCGGTTTTTTGCCAGGTGAATTGAGTATAAAACCGTTGGCTTCAAGCAATTGAAAACCCAGAGATGTCAAGAAGTTATAAACGTTTTTTGTGATATAGGCTCAGGGGCTGGAATAGACTAAAGTGGAGTGGACATCTTGTGCAAATTAATGACTGATTTCCAATTTCTGGTCGTGGCCAACACGCCGAGTTGCTTTTCGATGAAGGTATTGGATAGCTTTGTCTTGCCATATCCACCAGGACAGTGCAAGTAGGCTTCCTGACCGATAACTTCCAACCTTTCAGGTGATATGAAGCGACTCTCAAGCTCTTTTATGCTTGAGGTGATTGGAACAGACGCTAAAAATGTTACTAACACCTTTGTGCCATCCTTAATTAGTGTCTGTCTTTAAACCCAATATAAAACCCGTTGAAACGGTTTAATGGCTGATAACTGTATCAGTAACCCCCGACTTAAGTCATGGGTTATTAACATCTTAACTAACATGTAACCGTTTTAACGGTTTAACATAACTTTGTTAAATCATGACATTATGGACAGACACTAATTAGGTCAACAGGTTGAAATGGGTTTACCTTAATAATTGTAGAGAATTCGAGATTTGTGCGGATTTGGATAGGCACTTTAAAACCGTATTTTGTTTCTACGGCAGCACTTATCTGCAAAACCAACTTGGCGGGATCATGAAGGGTGGAACTAAAAATTACATTCCCACTCTGGATGTAGGTGCTGACATTTTGAAAACCCAATTCTTCGTATAGGGCCTTCAGACCTGCCATTTTTATTTTTTTCTGCGCCCCAACATTGATACCTCGGAGAATGCTTATATAGGTCTTCATTTTAGTATCGTTTTGATTTTTCTTAGACGTTTTAAACAGGATGTTTAAGCTCTATCCAAATGGGTGATGATAGATATAATCCGGGCCATCGAGAGCCTTCACTGGTGATCTCAATTCTTAGATATCCATTTGAATCGGGCGAAAAAGGTAGTTCGATTGTGAAAGACTCAACCAAATCCACTTCGTGATGAATAATAGATTCTGCTCCTTTTTGAAGATCACCCCAATACAATGTGATATCCATTTCAGATCCGAATTCGCGAGTACTTATTCCTGTTAGTTCAATGGAAAGTTGTTCATCCCTGGCTGAGACGAGCGAATCACCAATCCCGTAAGTTGAGTCACCATCCTGAACGGTAAGATCTCCCATAGGGCCTGTTGTCACAGCTGAGCGCCGTAATTTCATGGCCTCAATTAAGCTATCTATACGGGCAGATTGAGTCCGCAATAGTGTTCTTGATTGGCCGAAAATTTGGTCCTCATGGATTCCCAAAGACCAAGTAGGTAAATTTATATGCCAGTTGCGATTGAAATTTCCATGTCCGTCACTCCCACCGTAAGCTCCTAAACGGTGCCCTTTTAGAAGAGCATCTATCCAAAGTTGTCTGGATTTTTGGAAAGATGAGGATGCCGGAGTACCACAAAGAATTTGGACTCCATCCAGTTCGGAATTGTTATGATCTTCAGACTCCCAGGTTCCACGGTTTAACAGGATGCGAGGAAGCCAGGGGAATTGATAAGCTGTATGAGCACCGATTGAAACAGTATCATCAGAACGTTGTGCTAAAACATCATCAATGCTCAGCTCTGAGCTTACTTTTGGCCAATTATCTCCACTATCGCCATTTCCTGGAAAATAGGTGGCATCATTGAAGTGTAGAAAATGGACGGTGGCTCCAAGATGATTTGCAACACTAATTTCTTCTCCTGGAATAATGGGTACAACATGGGAATCATTTAATGTTTGAATGGATTGCCGGCTCGCTCGCCATTTTCTTAATTCAGGGTCATTTCTAAGGTAATTATCAGGTAAATCATCAAGGTCATAAGAATGATCTGTTGCTGAGATAAAATCCATACCAAATAATTCAGCCCCCTTACGGGTCATCTCGAGAGAGGCTCCAAATTCAATTTGGTCCGTGGTGAGAGAGGTGTGGAGATGAGTATCGCCATTCAACCAACCAGTAATTTCTGGTAATCGATCCTCGGCGAGTGTGATTCTGAGAGGAGGTTTTTTAATTTGAAGATAATTGTCAACTTTCAGTTTTCTTTTTTTACCATCTATAGTGTAATGAAGAACGGGCATAACCTCAATCTCACCCGCTGGGGTATCAAAGTCAGTGAGCTCGAATTCCAGTTCAGTTTGTTGTTTTACAATATATCGATCGAGTTGCCAGGACTGGTGCCCAATCGATTGGCCATTCTGAGATACGGAAATTTCAACTGCATTGAGTTGAACGGGGTAAACATGAGCATCTTTAATCACAAGAAATAGTGTGGGCGTCTGACCTGGTTGTAATCTCCAAGGTGCATCAAAAATTAATTCTGGCTCTCGCCGGAAGTAGCGGCTGAAGGGAATCCAAAATTTAAAATGTGTTTCAGCATACAGACCTACCAGAGGGAGGCTCTTCAACAGGTCATCAAAGTTGAGATCAATCGACAAATTCATAAGCATTCAATATGGACTGAATAGGGGACTGGAAAGAGTAAAAAATAAATGACATTACGTCGTATCGAATGAGAGAACGCCGATAGAACCCTTGGTACGATAGCGTTTCGGTGGATGATGTATGCTCCATGGAGTCTAGTCCGATTGGACTTCAAAACGCGCGATTTGCATCTTCGTAACGACCGCGACGATCTCCATGTTTGGGCAAGAAAATGGAGATTGCCACCCCGTTCCATTCTTTTAGAGTTACGCTGTGGCCAGTTGTCCCGCAGGGATAGACTCGACAACCAGCTTATATTGATATATGATGTAAGCCCAATATGAAGCGAAATTGGTATAACTCCAATGATGCTTGTAGCTGAAATAAGTGCCGAGGATAGATGGGTGCTCAGATTCGAATTATGGTCGCCACGCAGTGTCTCAGGGTGTCTGAGATCAGTTTATAAGAGTCTAATTCCAGGCAGGATGTCGCCCGCTTTTTGGTACCATCTGCGAATAACAAGCTTGATAAAAAGTTTGCCATGATTTCGAGCCTCGGTTAACTTCGCGCCACTTAATAAGGAGAGTGGGTATACAAATATGGGTAGTACTTCAGATATAAAAAATAACCTGGTTATTGAGTTTAGCGGAAATCTCTGGAAAGTTGTTGAATTTCTTCACGTTAAACCTGGGAAGGGTAATGCCTTTGTCAGAACGAAACTAAAAAAGATTCCCGGTGGACAGGTTATTGAACAGACCTTTCGCTCCGGTGAGAAAATTGATAATGTCAAGCTATTAGCTTCTGAGATGACTTTTCTGTATTCTGATGAGAGTCACTATCATCTCATGGACCAAGAGACTTATGAGCAGATTGCCATTGATGCTGAGCTCATGGACCCTGTGAAAGACTTCTTGAAGGAGAATGATATAGTCAAAATCTTATTCCGGGAAAGCAGCCCTGTGGATGTAGAAATTGGGGCACATGTGCTTCTGGAAGTGACTGAGACTGAACCTGGATTTCGTGGAGATACTGCAACAGGTGGGTCAAAACCAGCAGTTTTGGAAACGGGTCTTAAAGTGAATGTCCCTCTTTTTCTAGATATTGGCGATATGGTCAAAGTTGACACGCGAACAGGTGCTTATTTAGAACGAGTCCGGCGTTAGGAGAAAATGCATTTTGAATACTAAAGATATTGAACAACTCATAGAACTACTGGAAAATTCCAGCATTTCAGAAATTGAAGTGGCAAAGTGGGGCAAGAAGATTCGCGTTTCCCGATCTGGCGGAAATGTCATGGTGCAAGGAGCGGGTATCCCTACAGCAATGCCTCAAACTGCAGCTGCTTCTCCAAGTGCGGATACAACATCTGAAGAAGAGAATTCACTTCAGGGTATTGCCATAAAATCACCCATGGTTGGGACCTACTATAAATCACCCTCACCAGAAACGGACCCCTTTATCAAAGTCGGGGATCATGTGAGTAAAGGTGACACTCTTTGCATCATTGAAGCAATGAAAATTATGAATGAAGTAGAGGCCGAGATCTCAGGTGTTATTCTGGATATGAAAGTCGACAATGCTCAACCGGTTGAATATGGTCAGACTCTTTTTCTGATCGAGCCCTAATCCGATTATCCATGTTTAAGAAAATTTTAATAGCAAACCGGGGTGAGATTGCTTTAAGGGTAATTCGCGCCTGTCGTGAAATGGGTATCAAGAGTGTCGCTGTTTATTCTGAGGCAGATGAACTCTCACTCCATACTAAATTTGCAGATGAAGCTGTTTGTATCGGACCAGGTCCATCCAATTTAAGTTATCTGAACACCCAGGCGATTCTTACCGCAGCAGAAGTAACCAACGCCGATGCCATCCATCCAGGGTATGGATTTCTAGCTGAAAATTCTGATTTTGCTGATATGTGCAAGACGCACAAAATTACTTTTATCGGTCCAGATGGTGACATGATTCGGTCAATGGGTGACAAAGCTTCGGCTAAAGAAACCATGAAGGCTGCTGGTGTCCCCGTTATCCCTGGAAGTAAAGGCATCCTCAGCTCAGCTGAAGAAGCTCGGAACATGGCTGATGAAATGGGCTATCCTGTTATTCTAAAAGCGACTGCTGGTGGTGGTGGCCGTGGAATGCGGGTTGTCTATCGCGGTGAAGATGTGGCCATGTTTTATGGTATGGCACAGGCTGAGTCAGGTACAGCTTTTGGTAATGACGGTTTATATCTTGAAAAATATATTGAAAACCCTCGCCACATTGAAGTCCAACTTATCGCCGATGCCATGGGGCATGTTTATTCATTGGGTGAGCGAGAATGTTCAATTCAACGTCGCCATCAAAAATTATTAGAAGAATCCCCTTCCTCTGTCGTTTCAGAAGAACTACGTAAGGAAATGGGAGAAGCCGCAGTGGCAGGTGCTCATCGAGTCAATTACGTTGGGGCAGGAACCATTGAATTTCTTTTAGATAAACATGGTAAATTTTATTTCATGGAAATGAATACCAGGATACAGGTAGAGCATACCGTTTCAGAAGAAGTAACGGGTGTGGATATCGTCAAGGAACAGATCAGGTGTCACGCTAACCTTGAATTACCTAGTTGGATGGCGAACCTAAAACTGAGAGGGCATTCAATTGAATGTCGGATCAATGCTGAGGACCCAGCAAAGAACTTTCGACCCTCGCCATTCTTTATTGAAAGTGTTCATTTTCCAGGAGGAAGAGGGGTACGCGTTGATAGCCATATTTATGGTGGATACCAAATCCCTCCACAGTACGATTCAATGTTGGCCAAGCTGGTTGTCCACGGGAAGGATCGTGCTGAGGCCATAGAGCGGATGTTGGGAGCATTAAAAGAATTTATCATTGAGGGTCCCAAGACCACTATCCCATTTCATATTCAATTGTTGGAAAATGAACAGGTGCGTAGCGGGAATTTTGACACCCATTTTCTAGAATCATTTAAGTATGACCCCAGTCGGGAATAGTTAATCCGATATTAATGGTCTATACAGAATCAAGGATTCATCTGAGTATGGCGTTGTTTGATGAGACTCAGAAAGTATAAAATAAAAAAAACAAATTTGACCCGGGAGATGTAGAAATGAATGTACCAGAAGATCTAAAATACACCAGTGATCATGAGTGGATTCTTGTTGAAGATGATATTGCCACTATCGGTATTACAGATTATGCCCAGGGAGAGTTAGGTGATGTCGTGTATGTTGAGTTGCCCAGCTCTGGCGAATCATTTTTAAAAGGTGATGTGGCTGCGACCATTGAAGCTGTTAAAACCGTTGCTGATGTATTTTTACCACTCACCGGAACTATTGAAGCAGTAAATGAAGCGCTAGATGACACCTCAGAATTGATTAATCAGGATGCCTATGCTGACGGATGGATTCTGAAAATTAAGTTCACGGATGCCTCTGAGATGGATGAGTACATGAGCGCCCAGGATTATATAGCCAGTATTTCCTAAATTAGGATCTAAGATGCACCAGTACATACCACATACAGGTAATGAACAGCTGAAAATGCTCAATGAGGTTGGTATTGCCTCATTTGAAGAATTACTGGAGAGTATTCCGGAAGACTTGCGCTATCAGGGCGATTTACCCCTGCCCCCTGTAAAATCTGAGATTGAACACAAGCGTGATGTGCAAAAGATCATTGGGGGGGATGCGAGTACCGATTCTCACATCTCCTTTTTAGGTGGAGGTAGTTACGATCATTTTATTCCTCATATCGTAGATGTCCTCATTAGCCGCTCTGAATTTTATACTGCTTACACACCCTACCAGGCGGAAGTCTCCCAGGGAACTCTGCAGGCCATGTATGAATATCAATCCATGATTTGTGAACTGACAGGCATGGACCTAGCCAACTCATCAATGTATGATGGTTCAAGTGCCATGGCTGAAGCCTGTTTATTGGCTGCCCGTCATACGCGTCGTAAAAAGATTCTGATTTCAAAAAGTGTCAACCCGGTATATGTGGATGTGGCTAAGACTTACGCTCATTATCAGGGGCTTGAATTTGAGATGATTGATCTTGCAGATGGTGTGACTAACCTTGATTCACTGGTGGCAAAATTGGATGCTACGGTAGCCGGAGTGGTAATCCAGAACCCAAATTTCACAGGTGGTTTAGAAGATCTTGGTTCAATTAAGGCCAGTATCGATGATCCGAAGGTACAACTGATTGCTGTCGTAAATCCAATCAGTCTAAACATTTTAGAAGCTCCAGGAAAACAAGGCGTTGATATTGTTGTGGGAGAGGGGCAATCGCTTGGTAACCACTTAAGCTTTGGTGGACCTTATCTTGGCTTTATGGCCGTCAAAGAACCACTGATTCGTAAAGTTCCTGGTCGCGTGGCTGGCGAAAGTATTGATGCGCGGGGTGAACGTGCTTTTGTAATGGTATTGCGTACAAGAGAACAGGATATCCGCCGAGAACGGGCCACTTCCAATATATGTACAAATCAGGGACTCAATGCACTTGCAGCCTGTATCTATATGTCGACTCTAGGTAAGAATGGGTTGCGCAAAGTTGCTGAGCTTTGTACTCAAAAGGCTCATTATCTAGCAAAAGCAATCGATTCAATAGATGGGTATTCTGTTGAAACAAAAACTTTCTTCAATGAGTTTATGATTCAAGTGCCTGGTTCTGCTGAGAATTTGGTGGCAAAAGCTGCCGAGGCAGGATTTTTTATTGGCGTGTCATTAAAGCAATTTGATCTAGATCAGAATGATAAATTACTGATTGCAGTCACTGAAAAACGAAGCAAATTGGAGCTGGATAGTTTGGTCGAATTTTTAGAAGGAAGTTCAATTTGAGTGTTTACCAACAATTGCTGGATATTAAAGCTGCCAAGGGGGCTGGATATCTAGTTCTCGTTGATCCAGATCGTTGGGATTTTGATCAAGTAGAAACTTTTATCAAACAGATAAATACTTCTGGTGCAGATGCAATCATGGTGGGCAGTTCACTCATTATTGGTGAAGGTGCGCATCGGAAAATTCAACATATTCAAGAGGTCGCAACCTTACCGGTTATTCTATTTCCTGGAAACGTGAATCATTTGACCCCACATGTGGATGCCGTATTTTTTCTGTCTGTTATCAGTGGTCGCAATCCTCAATATCTGATTAGCGATCAAGTTCAAGCTGCACCCATCGTTCGTGAATTAAAAATAGAGCCCATTGCGACGGCTTACATGCTCATCGAGAGTGGTCGGGTTACAACAGCAGAATTCATGAGTGGCTCGACTCCGATTCCTCGTGAAAAGGCTGAAATCGCAGTAGCCCATGCGTTAGCCGCCGAATATTTAGGCTTTAAGGTTATTTACCTTGAGGCTGGTAGTGGAGCCCAGCACTCTGTTTCCCCTGAAATGGTGAGAGCCGTTTGTAAGAGCACAGATGTTCCTGTCATCGTTGGTGGTGGAATTCATACAGCAGAGAAGGCTCACGAATTGGTTGAAGCAGGCGCTTCATTTATTGTCACAGGTAACATCCTTGAGGATACAGCCAACTCACATTTGATGGAAGCATTCGCCAACGCTATCCACACTGCTTAACCCTCCTCCCCCCCGTATATTGGTCTAGCTAAAAGCCGTAAGGAACCGGTTGCCGAGGCATTGGCCCCTATTGGGATTGTGTCTCAAGTGACGAGTGACAAGTTGGGTCTTTGCGAGGCGTGTAGCGCCGTGGCAATCTGCTCAGTCATTGCGAAGATGTTCGAAGTGCGTACCGGGGGTCCTGAGTAAAAATTTTCCTCTCGCAGAGAGCGCAGAGTCGCAGAGGTTTTGGGGATGAATTAGTGACAAGTGACATTTTACAATTCACAAGTTTCTCATTCAAATCTTTAACTATATTCAAGCATGTCTGCTTCTGAAAATTATCTCCAGGATTTCCTGAATTATTTACGAATAGAACGCAATTTAGCGAAGAACACTCAGCAGGCCTACATGGATGATTTGGCAGATTTTTGGGCTTTCCTTAAAACCCAAAAGATTGTCAAGCCTGGAAAAGTCGATCATCAGATACTCACCCGTTACGCGCAGAACCTTAAGCACCGAGCTATGGCTGGGACCAGTGTGGCCAGACACTTTTCCTCATTGAGGGCCTATTATAAATTCCTGGTTATGGAGGGGTATTTGGAAACAGATCCAACCCAATTTCTAGATTCTCCTAAATTACCAGCCAGTTTGCCTAAAATATTAAATATCGAAGATATTGAACTCCTCTTGAACGCGATCGAAACGGAAACACCCCTGGGTTTGAGGGATAGAGCAATGTTTGAGCTAATGTACGCTGGCGGGATGCGGGTTTCTGAGCTCTGTTCTTTAACGATTGAACAAATCCTCATGGATGATGATGTCATTCTTGTGCGAGGCAAGGGGAACAAGGAACGCATTGTGCCCCTGGGAGGTGAGGCCAAAAAGTGGCTACTTGAATATTTGGAACACGGCAGACCGTCTCTCAGAAAAGGACATTACAATGATGGGGAGCTATTTTTAAATAATCGAGGTAAGCCACTACAACGCAAGGGTGTTTGGTATATTCTGAAACAATTGGCTGAAAAGGCAGGGCTAAAAAAACCAATTAGTCCCCATACCTTCCGCCATTCCTTTGCCACACATTTACTTGAGGGAGGAGCGGATCTCAGAATTGTTCAAGAAATGTTGGGCCACGTTGATATCTCCACCACCCAGATCTATACTCACCTGGACAGTACTTATTTGAAAGAAGTCCACAGTAGTTTTCACCCTAGAGCCCGCAAGCGTTAGGTGTTATACCGATTACAGTTCCAATTCAGTCATAATGAGAAAATATTTTTTAGCCACAGATCAACACGGATTGGCACAGATGTAGAAAAATGGTAACGGCTATTCCTCGTAAAATGGAGGATTTTGGAACTGAAAATGGTATTAGAGAGAAACATCAAAATCCTTTCCAGCCACGGATATACACGGATACACACAGATGGGCACAGATACAAAATAATGGTAACCGCTATTTCATCGTAACATGGAGGTTTTGGAACTGAATATGGTATTAGACCAATCGTATTATGAGAGCTCCAGAGCTATTAAACCGACTCTAAATAGCCGCTTGAATCATTGTTCGTCTCCCGAGCGGAGTCGAGGGATAACAAACTTGTGTGAAGTAAGCGGAAAAAGATGCAGAAGTTTGGTGCCAGCAGGAAGTGAAACTGGTATATCTTATACCAAATTCAGTTCCAAATGCCTCTTTTAAGTTAGGATATCATTACCCTTAGAGATCCTCAGGGAGACTAAATGCGTGTCTTGCTGAGCTAGTCGAAGTATGACACAGACCACGCAAATGGAACTGAAATTGGTATTACACTTAACTGACCCACCCCTAACCCCTCCAGGAGGGGACTTAATTCTTTCATCTCGTGCGAAAAACAGAGTGGCAGATGAAAGTAAAAATAGCATAAAAACCATCTGTGACAATCCGTGTGCATCTAGCCTGCCGGGGCGTAGTCTTACGAAGCCTGGTGGTCAAACCACATTTACACAGTATAGAGAACTGTGACTGGGATGAATTAGTTTTGGACAAGTATTGGTTTTTCGTCTAAGTTGCTTCAATGATAGAGACGAACACATTTTATACAGACTGGGATCGCCAATCACTGGGCGACCGACATCTCCCTGAGCATGAATACCGGAATTCATTTGAGATCGATCGTGATCGGGTGATTCACTCTACTGCCTTCAGACGGCTACAGGGAAAAACTCAGGTCTACGTAACAGGTCAGAGTGATCAGTATAGGACACGATTAACCCACTCCATTGAAGTTGCTCAAATTGGTCGCTCCCTAGTCAATTATCTTAATCGTACCTCAGACTTGTTGAGCTCAGGCCACTATGTTGATGATGCATTGGTTGAAGCTGCTTGTTTAGCTCATGATTTGGGGAATCCACCTATCGGTCACAAAGGTGAGTCTCGTTTGAATGAGCTCATGGATCCATGGGGTGGGTTTGAAGGCAACGCCCAATCATTACGTATCCTTACCGATATTGTTCGCGGAGATCGAAGGGGGATTAGTAAAGGTGGAATGCAGCCAACGCGTGCTTTGCTAGATAGCATCTTAAAATACAAAATTGTTGGCAAAGAGAATACGAAGAATGGTGCAAAATTTCTCTATCCTGAACAAGCAGAGATTTTGGCCTGGGTCCATGAGGATCAGGCACTTGATAGTTTGACTCAAGAAGGTGTGCAGGTTAGACCTATTGAGTGTGCCATTATGGATTTGGCAGATGATGTTGCCTATACAACGTCAGATTTATTTGATGGATATAAGCAGAGTGTCCTGAGTCTCGACCAGGTACATGAATTCTGGGAGCGTAAATTTCCTTCAGTTGGACAAGACTTGAAAAGAGATTTAGATGCAGTGCTCAAGGGCGAATTCCCAATGTCTCGCTTTGTCGCTGGATTGATTGGACGTTGGATTACATCTGTTAAGTTAAGCAAAGTAGTCCAACCTTATCTCAAGTCGCCGAGGTACTCCATTCGCCTGGATATGGCAGAGTCAGAATATGCCGAACTGCAAGCACTGAGAGCCCTCAATTATACGCTCATCTATAACTCTGATTACGTTAAAATTCCTGAGTCAGTGGGTGTGACGATTTTAGATGAGTTATTTACCTATTATCGAGATGTTATTTTAGAGAAGCGGTCTGCACTCGAGAAACTGCCATTACCACGGGGTGTTGTTGGAGAAAAAAACGAAGCCATCCAAATGCGCCATGTGTGTGATTGGGTAGCTGGTATGACTGATAATTTTGCTTTACAGCTTCATGCACATATCAGGAAATAATTTTCCCGTAAAACTGTTCAACCTGTTTCAATAAATCCTTTAAACTCCCATTATTAAAGATGACATGATCAGCTCGTCTGATCTTCTCTTCAATGGACAGCTGGATGTCATCCCGGCGTTTAAAATCGATATTGCTTATCTGACTTCGTTCCAATACCCGTTCCATGCGAAGATTACTATCGGCAGCTATCACGAGGACACTGTGGCATATTTCATCAACACCAGCCTCAAATAAAAGGGGCGCATCAACCACAAACATGGGGATGTTTTGCAGCTCTGCATCATGCATACGAGCTAAGGTGTGTTTTCTAACTTCTGGATGAATCAATTGGTTAAGGAATTGCTGATCCTGTTCGGTTGCAAAGGCTCTCTCAGCCAAAAGCGAACGTTGAAGTACACCGGTGTCATCGAGAATATCTGCCCCAAATCGGTGGGCAAGTTTCTGGAGTATAGCCATATCATTTTGGAGAAGTTCTTTGGCCAGATCATCAGAATGAGATACAGTTGCACCAAGTGTTACCAGGTGTTTGCTTACCGTACTCTTACCGGATCCAAGATTTCCAGTAATCCCGAGTATGACCATTCTATTTTATTGTAGCGGTGATACGTTGATATATATCCTGAACATTTCCAGTGCCATCAATATGCCGAATCAGACCTTGTTTATCATAGTGACTAATTAATGGTTTGGTCTGTGCTTGATAAACCCTTAGACGGTTCTGAACGGTTTTCTCAGTATCATCTGAACGGTGGATGAGAGCTGCGCCGTCGTGATCACAGATGCCCTCTGTTTTTGGTGGATTAAAGACCAAGTTATAGATATGACCACACTCGGAACAGGATCGACGAGCGGTTAATCTTCGAATCAACTCATCATCAGGTACCTCTAGGACAAGTACGTGATCCAATTTTTGATCCAGACTTGTCAAAAGTTTATCTAGACCTTCTGCCTGTGGACAGGTTCGGGGAAAACCATCAAGGATATATCCTTGATCTAATTCTGGTTTTGTGAATTCAGACTTGACCATATCCAAAACGAGCATATCAGGGACTAAATCCCCTGCATCCATAAAGATTTGAGCTTCTAATCCTAATTCTGTTTCCTGGCGACGGTTGGCGCGTAGCAGGTCCCCGGTGGAAAGTTGTTGGATGTCGAAGTCCTTTACAATGAGTTGTGCTTGGGTTCCCTTCCCGGATCCGGGAGGCCCTAAAAATATAATTCGCATATTTATTGTCTCTCCAATTTGTACCATCCTATAACAAATCTTGTGCCGAACACTTGATTTTCCCCTCTAAAGCATTATTCCAGCGACAGTGGCCGTTAACCAGGATGCCAAAGCGCCACCGATCATTGCTTTGAACGCCACCTGGGATAAATCACCCCTACGTTCTGGAGCCAAAGACCCGATTCCACCAATTTGAATACCGATTGAGGCAAAATTGGCAAAACCACATAAGGCGTAGGAACTGATAATCATGGCTTTTTCACTTATCTCCCCAGATAGATCCTGGAGGTGAGCATAAGCCACTAACTCAGTCAATACAATTTTTTCGCCCATCAGTTGACCCACTGAATATGCATCGGCATAAGGCACACCCATGAGGAAGGCCAGTGGTGAGAACACCCAGCCCAAAATTTGTTGGATACTCAGGCCAAACCAGCCTAATCCATAATTCGCAGCTGCCACTAGGGCAACAATGGCAATTAACATCGCACCAACATTTGCTGCCAATTTCAAGCCGTCATTTGTTCCTCGAGCGACGGCTTCCATAACATTCCCTTCGCTCTTAGGGATTTCAATATTTCGGTTTCCTTGCGTAGGTGATTCCTCTACCTCAGGATAAATAATTTTGGCAATAACCAGTGCTGCTGGAGCACTCATTAATGAGGCAGCCATGAGGTGGCCGGCAATATTTGGAATATCAGCCAACCATTTAGCATAAATCGCTAAAACACCACCAGCCATTGTGGCAAATCCACCTGTCATTACAGCCATAAATTCACTTTTGGTCATGGTCTTAATAAAGGGTCGGATAACCAGGGGAGCTTCTGTCTGGCCAACAAAAATATTAGCAGAGGCAGAAAGCGTTTCAGAACCACTGGTCCCTAAGGTCTTTTGCATACCTTTAGCGATGTACTTCACTATGACCTGCATGAGACCGATGTGATACAGGATGGCCATGAAGGCTGAGAAAAAGATGATTGTGGGAAGAATTTGGAAGGCAAAAAAGAAACCAAGACTTCCTTCATTTCCAGGGCCTACTGCCAGAGCATTAAATAAAAACTCAGCACCAGCATCTGAGAAGGATAATAGGCGCCTGATGGCACCGTCAAAAAACTGGAATACCGGTTTCCCAATCGGTGTGGCCAGAATGAAAAGGGCAAATGTTATTTGTAATCCTAACCCCCAAAAAACAACCCGCTTATTGATCGATTTACGGTTGTTTGACATAAGATAAGCAATGCCCAAAATTGCGATAATTCCCAATAATCCAGTCAGTCTCTGCATAGTGTTATTCCTTTGGCGCTTCGTAACAGTTTCGACATCTCGCTTCGTAGCTCTCAGCTTCTCCGACCTGGATTTGTTCCCCTGTATTGCTCAAACGTTGGGTGAATCCAGCTGGATTTCCGCAGATCACACAGATCGCCAGACTTTTTGTCACATATTCGGCATCAATAATTAACTCAGGCATGGAGCCGAATGGTTGAGCCCGGTAATCTTTTTCCAGGCCAGCCACGATAACTCTTTTTTTCTGACGAGCAAGGGTTCGACAAACCTCTACAATTGCATCATCAAAAAACTGGGCCTCGTCAATGCCAACGACTTGGACATGCTTCGCCAGGGGTAAGATATCCATAGCGGATTTAACTCGGGTTGATTCCAGTTGTTGTCGACTATGAGAAACGATATGATCGTCGCTGAAACGATTATCAATATCAGGTTTAAAAATGGCGACATGCTGACGTGCGATTTGAGCCCGTCGGAGTCTGCGAATCAGCTCCTCCGTTTTTCCACTGAACATGGATCCAGTAATAACTTCAATCCACCCACTGTGATGGGGTGTTAGGTGTTCCATAATCTTATAGCTCTCCTAATTATTCACAAAAGTATTCGTAAACACTATGTCAAATCATGCTCATCGAAAGCGGCTGGAAGAAGTTCCCGTGAACTGGTCAGGGTCTCCTTGCCATGGTCATCTACAATCGTAATTGGAATATCACCACATAATTCCCAGATAACTTGACGACAGGCGCCACATGGACTTACCCCATTCTCAGTCGCAACAACCAAATGCTTGAAATGTCTTTCCCCAGCAGCAATGGCTGTAAAGAGGGCCGTTCTTTCAGCACATTGGGTTAGACTATAACTCGCGTTCTCAATGTTACATCCTTGATAAACCTTGCCATCTGTAGTTTCAACGGCTGCTCCTACATGAAAATTTGAATATTTAGCATAGGCTCTTTTGCGTGCCTGTTGGGCAATTTCAATAAGATTATTCTGAGTCATGAAATCCTACTTAACTGATATTTATGATATATACTATATATAACTAGTCCGGTTACGAATCCATCAATGTGTGCAATATAAGCGGTACCAGCTTCAGGTGTCATAAATTCGAATAAATATTGTGATCCAATCACCGAGTTACTGAGAACTGATGACTAAATCGACCAATGTTTCCTGATTCATCCGATACTGTTAATTGGAAAGCATGCATTGTTGCTTGCCGAACTGTTGGAGCATGGAATGAGATCTCTTTGCGCAAGGGGTTGTAGTCTGGAAAGAACTTTTCACCATCCAGGCTGGCTAAAATTGATTTCGCTGGTCGCGGGATACGCCCACTGTTGTCGGAGACTTTAAAAACCATCCGGCTACCCTGCTTAACCCTCTTATATGCTTTTTGGGCTTTAACGCTGGGTGGCGAACTATCAAGAAGCAGAAAAAATGATCCAGCTCTAGAAAGGGGGAGCTGTACAAGCCCGAGAGAGTCCACACTGTTTTCCAGTTTCCAGGTCTTCTTTTTTCCAGGAGAAAATATTGAATATTTCAGATCGCCATTAGCTGGTTTTGCCATCAGCGTTGCCGAAAAATCGTTCCGGTTTGCACCAAGCAGAGAAAGGGAAGCTCCTGTAACTGATTTCCCATTGTACTTGGAGCTCAGAGTATCAAAGTATATGAAAAAGTCTGTCCCTCCAGAATTTTTTGTCACAAGGGTATACCCTGTACCGGGGAGCTTGAGGACCAGACTATCCTGGGCGGATACTGGATTCCAGGGGATGAGGGGAATGGTTAAAAGCCTTTCTTTACCAGATATCAGGTGGACAGTATGACTTCTGGCCCTTTCGTATAAGGGGATAATATTAGTCTCCGCTGTCCGAGATGAGGTTTGGGTCAGCTCACCTGATAGATCGATATCTGATCCATTAAGCGTATAGGCTACTGGAAAGATATAGGGCTCAGTACTTTCTAGTTTTAGGTAAAATCCTGAATCCTGGGATATCCAATGGTACTCTATTTCGGGAATTGACTGGGATGGCGGTGGAATGACCCATTTAATCTCGCCTCCCAGTGCTCCTAAGGCACGAATGCCTTTTTCTGGAAGGAATTCATTGATGACCCAGGTTGTGGAATGGAGACGATAGAGAGTCTCAGAGACCGGTAAAAACTTGTTGTCTTCTGAATAAAATTGAAACCTTTCATATCCATTTTGGGAATAGTGACGTGTGATGATAACATTCCTGTTGGCATGAGTGACTGTCCAGGATGCCAGCTCTTGGTGACGGTAAAGTATCTGCTTTACAGCCTGATTATCTTTAACATCTGTTACCTTCACCTTTAATACGGATAGACCTTTTGGTTGGATAATTCCAGTTAAGGAATCTGGAGCAAACAGTTTTAAACTATCTGTTGGCGCTGAGTACATCGCCATAAAACGCCAGCCTCTTTTTCCTCGGATCCCAGGATAAATCAGATCGATATGGTCACTCCATTTCATGGGGACTTCATCAAACCTGCGGACAAAACTTAAGGAATCATTGGCATAGGTCGATGCCTCGTAAACATTGTATTTGTTAAAGGTACCATCTGCACGATCATGAGCATTGATCGCAACCTGAAAGGGACCTGATATTGCCACGGGTTCATCGTCAGCCTGGAAGCTGGAGATGATGGCTTGATGACTACCATTAATACGAGAACTTGGTTCGGAGGGAATAAGCAGGATTTCATCGAGAACAGGTGATTTGGTATCCTCTATCCCCTCATAAAATAACTGTGGATTCAAGGCGTGGTTGAGTGAATCCCTGATTTCAAAGTGTAAGTGAGGATGTTCGGTTCCGCTGGTTCCGCTATAGCCAATTACTTGACCGACACGTACAGGATATTGATCAGGAGTAAACCTGAGCCGCTGGGAATATCTGTCATTTTCGATCTGTTGGGCAGAAATCAATTTCTCAATTTCTGGAGTGAAAAGTTCGAGATGGCCATATACAGCTACGTTTCCATCACCCAATTGAATGAAAACCCCTCTACCATAGCCATTGTATCCAATAATTATGCGTTCGATATATCCATCTGATATAGCGTAGCAGGGAACTTCCATTTCACCCCAGGTCTTAATGTCGATACCAGCATGGAGGTGACCGGAGCGGTATTCACAAAAGGTCGCAGATAAACTTTGTGATGCTCGAATTGGCCAACGATAATTTTGAGCAGACACGAGTGAGGTCAATAATAGACTATAAAGGATGGTTCGAAACATGGTCCATAAATTCATTTCTCCAGCAGATGATGCAATGGTTATTATGATGAAAAGTAGGTCATTGCCCCTTTTGAAAAATCTACCCATCCAATGCCATATTCTTAATTAGTCCGTTGATTCTATGGGAGATTTCAATTAAATCATGCGCCACATGATACTAAGTAAATTGAAACAGAAGAATTCAGAAACCCCTTATAGTTTTAAGCAACGTTTTCAGGGTATTCAAAGGGTTGCAATTATTTATCCTGAGCGAACCCAATGGATGCGGATTGCTCGTTACGCATTACAGAGGATGTATAATCTGCCAGAAAAGTTTGATTATTTATTGCTTGTTCCCCCTGCGAGCTCCCGACCTGTTCTGAACATTCAGCACGAGTATTCTGACATACTCCATCATCCAAACAAAGATGATCGGCTCGTCCTACAGAGCAAAATTACAGCATTCAATCCAGATATCTTACTTCAATTAGAGCCAGAGCCCAGTGATAGGCTCATAAAAATGATTAAAACAATTGATACCCCACTAAAAATGGGGTTTGGCTCTGAAAATTCTGATTTAAATGTTATCTACTCTCAGAAAGAGAGTGGGTTTTATGAGAAAAATATTTTGAACTTAATTGGACTACTTGAAACGAAGTGATTTAGCGCACCCTATTGATTGTGGTTCCGCTGATTTTGGGTCTCTTTACAGTGGACATGATACTTGGCAATAGGCACTGCCGTTAAACGTCCTTCTTCTATTAAATCACCACAAATAATGCACACACCATAGGTTTCCTCGCTTACACGAGCCAGAGCCTCGTCAACCTCACTCAAGTACTTGGCTTGGCGGTGAGCAAACATGCTGGTTTTTTCCCGTTCAGCCATATCCGTCCCCACATCGGCCATGTGGTAGGTTGCCGAAGAAAGCTCTCCAGCACCTTCAATAAGGGTTTTATTGAGCTCACTTTTCTGATAATCCAGATCTTCAACAATTCTACTTCGCTCACCCATGAGCTGTGTCTCAAACTTCTTTAGCGTTGTTTTGTTGAACTTTTTTGCAGCCATTTTAACCCTTCAATTCATGCTTTATTTGTTGCAATATATAGTCTGCGTATGATTTTCCAAGGAAATTAACAAGGTCAAAAACCTCTTGGCACACCTTAAGTGTCCGTATACATTTGCGCGCTTTATGAACCGATGGACTTAAACAATTATAGGAGGGTATATTGGAAGATATTGTATGCCCGAATTGTGGTGAAGAACTGTCAGAGGAGAGATTAGCTAAATCTCTTATCTGTCCGCACTGCGCAACAAATCTTAAAAATAACAAATACATGGATTTTCTTGAATTCCTTATGGTCTCAGAAATTGTACAGGACATCGATTTTTTTGATGAATCTGTCTATGGTTCTGAATACCTGAGGTTTGAAGATTCAGGTTTTGATGACCAGGATTTGCCTGCTACTCAGGCAACTGCGATTGATTGGGATAAAGATCCTGATCATACGGAAGAGGAATGGGGTGAAGACAACCCTAATCTCTCCCGCAACAAGCCCTGGCAATCATAAGTCAGACACTCGTTTAGGAATTCCTCATGGAAACTAAAAAACCAACTGGCCAACAAATTCAAATTCACGTGAATGAAAAAGTAGCTGATGGTGAATATGCCAACCTGGCAATCATTACCCATTCTGCTGCAGAATTTGTATTGGACTTTGTCCGGGTCATGCCCGGATCACCCAAAGCCAATGTTCAGTCACGGGTTATCATGACCCCCAGTCACACCAAGGCCTTGTTAAGAGCGCTTGAGCAAAATCTCGCGAAGTATGAGAATGAGCATGGTGAAGTGAAGATGCCCGATCCCATGGGTTTTCCTGGCGTGAAGGCTGGTCCAGGGAAGTTGCCTAACTAGTCGAAGATGCACATTGATTTAGAAAAGGGTTCCGGTTGGGACCCTTTTTTTTGTCCAATAACTCAGCCCCCGGAGGCTGAGCCAGTCGAAGCCTAGAAACCCAATTCCCATCTACAAGTGGTCATTTCGGCTGGCTCAATGTCCAGGTCTCTAGATCTCCCGGTAATAATTTCGGGAGCGTAGCAGAAGGGTGTTACTCACAACAGAAAC
>Ga0307988_1000506_pt1 | contig 26850 bp, 22 predicted proteins | sample EllFjometagen183_FD_203166 | JGI IMG/M metagenome (GOLD analysis project Ga0307988, IMG submission 203166) | Marine microbial communities from Ellis Fjord, Antarctic Ocean - #183 | ecosystem: Environmental > Aquatic > Marine > Unclassified | place: Southern Ocean | collected 2014-10-08 | reverse complement strand
CTATAGAATCAATGTTACTTAAGATAATATTAATTTTTTAACATACCTCAAAAGTCAACAGTAGCGATAATAACCTTAAATAATTATCTTCCTAAATTGTTAACATAATCATAGGTAATATTGAATAAATTTATTTGGAGGGCTTTTTTTAAAGATATTTAATATTACCATAAGTATCTTTGAATCATTTTCAGTGAAAATAGAATTAAGCTTTTGGCACGAACTTTTGACTATTGGTTTTGTTAAAGATACTCGTGGTTATGTTGAATAAAAAAAGGCGGGTTTTTTAATTTCCCACCTTATGTTAAACATTAAAGCTTTTCAATCAACATTTCGTCTCGCAGGCTGTTTCTCCACAGCCTCCACAACCAGGAGTGTCATCACATACATCTCCAATATCATCACCATCGGCATCCAGCTGCTGTGTATTGCAGGTATCAGGACAATTATCATCAGTGTTAAGAATGCCATCGGCATCTAAATCACAGGACACCTCACAGACAGGTTCACCACATCCTCCACAACCTGGAGTGACATCGCAAACATCACCGATACCGTCACTATCTGCATCAAGCTGATTTGTGTTACATATGTTAGGGCAGTTATCAGCAGCATCGGATATACCATCAAAATCTTCGTCGTTACTGTTCTCTTGTGGAGACAATGCAGCATCACCGATGAGCACCATACCATACCACCACTTCGGTGTGTCGCTGGGAAACGCGTTTTGAGCATTATTAAACCACTGACGGAAAGCATCTCCGAATATTGATTTATTCCCTAAAGCCGTATAAAAATCATTCGCAGCCCACATACCACCGGTTTTGGTAGACCCTATGGATAAAAGCCCGGAGTTGTCGGGGTTAAAAGCAATCAATCCGGCCAAGTTATTAGATTCTGTATAATCAGCAGCTGAACAGACAAATAATGAGTAGAAGACGGCTTCAGGATCAATTGACTGGTATTCGTTCGCAAATACGTAATCGAATATACTTTTACTGCTGCGATAAAAGCCATGTCCACCAGGATATCCGTGAGAACGAATAAAGATGAATTCATAGGGAGCGGTCAGATGATTATTTATATAATCCGCAGTAGTTGTTTCTTCCGGATTATTGACTGTTATTACGTCTGATGGATCATAAACCATTCCAAGATGTGAGCTGTCATCCGTTGCCATAAAATCCCAATCATCATCATTATATACCAAGGCTTTGCGAGATGGTAATATCAGTCCTGTTCTGTATTGATGATTCTTATCAAGATATTGGTTTAAAATATTAACTTCAGAACCGAGAGATCCCAAATTATCGGTTCGTATTCGGGACACCCAGATCTCTAAGGACAGATCACCACTTCGCGTATCATACTTTCCATTGTTAGCCTGAACAGAACCAGTAGACAACGTATCAGACCATGTGCCATTCAGATCCATATAAAAAATATCACATGGAAAGTCTTCATACTCAACTCCGCTGCCCCAGTCCTGCATCAGCTCATAGATGATATAGGGAATATTGCCGATAAAAACTGCACCAACCAGAGATTCTGCTTCTTGATAAAGTACGGCTAAATCTGAACGCAAACTTTCAGGTGTGCCTGGCACATAGGTGTAGGTAACTGTATTAAATCCAGTAGATTGAAGATCTAATTCGTATTGTGAAAGGGCGGCAGTGATGTCGTTGTAGATATCTTGATGTACGACAATACAAATTCTGCCTGAATTTATCCCAGGGGATACAGATCGCAACATAGCCTTCTGATAAATTTTGTTCAAAATTGACGGATGAACTGTCTGTAATGGTTCATGAAAAGGTTTAGCCATATTGTTGGGGGACATCCACCGTGTAACCACCGGCGCTCCTTCCTCTGCCCAAACCAGATTAAACGAACAGATTAAACTAAATAAAATAATCGAAACAATCAGGAAATACGATTTTTTTCTTTTTTTGCCTTCAATTGTAAAAAAAATTTCTTCAAAAAATATCTTTTTTTTCATAACTCCCCCTCATTACAATATAGTTAGTACGCACTAAGTATTTTATGGTTTTTTATTAAAATTGATTCAAACTATCAAATCAATTTTAAAAATTAATAATTAAACATATTTACGTATAATTATATCAAACCATTTTATAATGTCTATAGGGTGATACCCTCATATTTCTGGGGGTATACACCTATATAAGTCTGGGGGTTCTTGGAGGATATTTAAAAGAAAGCAATTAGGCTGGCTGAATCATTTAAAATTTCTGAAGGTATTCTTAACAATTCAGAGGCAGGCAAAAGTAAATAGTTGCGATAAATAACTTTAAATAATTAACTTCCTAGATTATTACCATAATCATAAGTAATATTGAATAAATTTCTTTTAAATATTTATTTAAAAATACATCCGATTATAAAAGTTACTAACTTGTAAAGAATTCATTTTTCTAGGAATCAGGTGAAACTATCTAAATTTTTAATATATTCGTAGAATATATATATCAAAATCATAATTAGAATTGTCTAACTTTTCATATCTATAAAAACTGTGGAAATATGTTTCAGATTTTAAATATCTTGAATTTAAAACATATCCGGCATTTATAGGTTATAATCATATTTAATTCTGTTGATACTCTCTGCATTAAAATATGAGTGGAATAGCATTGATTTTTTACATATAATCAGCAAATAACTTAACATTAAACCTATTTGAAAAATTATATACGTGAGATAAGTATTAACATGAGATACACAAATGATAAAAACTTTAAAAGTAATTATAAGAACGGGAATAAGCATTCTTTATCATTAATTCCTAAAGCAGACAAAGAACTTGAAGAAGTATTTAATAAAATCGGTACCCCTTCAAACACTAAATTTATTCCTGATGATTTTCAGGTTGAAGCAATAAAGAAAATTGAAGGATCAGATGTAATTGTAAGCGCTCCAACTGGAAGCGGTAAGACCTATATCGCAATAGAAGCGATTAAAAATATTTTAAAGTCAGACAAAAAAGTCTGGTATACAACGCCTTTAAAAGCTCTCTCTAATTCAAAGTATCACGAATTTTCTGAACTGTTTGGGGCTGAAAATGTCGGTATTGTCACTGGTGACCGTAAAGAAAATACCAAAGCAAAGGTAATTGTCGGAACAACAGAAATTCTTAGAAATCAGCTTTATGATGCAATGTCTGAAGGAATAAATCTAGATACAGATCTTGTTGTACTTGATGAAGCACATTATTTGGCAGACAAGGACCGCGGTGTGGTCTGGGAAGAAGTTATTATCTATCTTCCTAAAAGGATTAGACTTTTACTATTATCTGCAACCATTCCAAATGCTGATCAAATATCAGACTGGTTAGCTTCATTAAGAGGTGAGAAGTGTGTTGTTATAGAATCAAAGGTCAGACCTGTACCGATTTATCCTTTATATCTTTTGCCTGACGGTGAACTTGTTCCGTTAAGCGAAGGCAAAGGAATTAATAAAAAAATTTATAAATTTTTAAACACAAAAGGAAAATCCAGATTTAAAGGCAAATCAAGTGAAATAGATTATTTAAATATTCTAAAGGTACTTGAAAAATACAATTTATTACCCGCAGTATTTTTTCTAAAATCAAGGATGGACTGTAACAATGCCCTTAAATTATGCAGTAAAAGATTGATTGATCCTGAACGGAAAGAGGCTTTAAAAGTAAAGACAGATGAATTTCTGAATGATTATCCCTTTCTTTCAAAACATCTAAATCTAAAACATATTAAAAATAATGCCTTAGGATCTCATCATGGTGGTCATCTTCCTCACTGGAAATTTGTGGTTGAATCCTTAATGAATCAAGGCTGTTTAGATGCTATATTTTCAACGTCTACGGTTGCTGCCGGAGTTAATTTCCCGGCCAGAACTGTGGTTCTGATGCAGAGTGACCGTTTTAATGGAACTGAGTTTGCCGATCTTACGCCATCTGATCTCCATCAGACATCTGGAAGGGCAGGTAGAAGAGGAAAGGACAAGATCGGTTTTGCTTTAATGCCCCATGGACGTTTTCAGGATCCCCATCTTATTAACAAGCTTTTTTCTAAACCATCAGATCCGATTGAAAGTCAGGTGAAAATTGATTTTTCAATGTGCCTTAACCTCCTTTACAGTCTGCCTCCTGATAATATTTATGATTTACTTATAAAAACATTTTTAAATTTTCAAAGGTCAGACCATATTAAAATACTTAAGCAAAACTATTCGAAGGTCTCTACTTTATTTGTCTCGAAAATAAAAGACACCTTATGCTCTAATTCAGATCTGGTTATAAAAAGAATTAATAATATGTCTTATAACACTAAGAAACTGTCAAGGTATAAAAAAAGAAAATCAAAGATTATAAGAGGGCAGGGGATAACCGTTTCTACGGAAGAACAAAAAACAAAACTTTTAAAGATTGAAAAATCAATTGATCATTACGAAAAATTATTAAATGAACTACCATGTAATAAATGTATAAATTACGATATATGCCATCATGACAAAAGTATGTATTTTTACGCACAAGCTGAAACAGTACAAACAGAAAAAGAAAGTTATGAATCTGTTAAAAACCAGGTCTGGAATGAATTTCAGAAACATCTTGATTTTCTGGTGCTGACTGGTTTCGCAGAGAAAAAAGGGAACCTTACCAGTGACGGAACCTGGGCATCTAAGCTCAGGCTGGATCAGCCATTAATCATTGCTGAGCTAATACGAAAAGGATTCCTTGAAAAATTATCACCGGAACTACTGTGCGCAATAATTTCTATTTTTGTAAATGACAGGTATAGAGATGTAACCATAGATCCTACTTTTAAGTTCCAACAAAAAGTACTGAGTAATTCTTTTATTGAGATGACTGAAACAGTTAAAGATATTATGAGGTTAATGGAGAAAAGTATATTCAGCATACCGGAGATCCAGTACTGGTCTGCTGTTGTACTGTTTGCATGGGCAGACGGCAAAAGCTGGGATAAGATAATAAGCTTAACCACTGTTGATGAAGGTGATTTAGCAATGCTGATATTTAGAACTGCAGACAATTTAAGACAGATCAGCTCTTTGACAGATACTCATCCTGAACTTGCAAAAAAAGCTCGAAAAGCCATTGATCTAATTTTAAAAGAACCGGTAATAATACCGTTCTAAATAACTACATTTCACTAATATCTGCAAATTACATATCCTCCTGAAATCCTGCTTCTTTTATCATTAACTTGTTTACATTTATTTAAATTTTATATAAACTTTATAGTTTTAAAACTTAGGCATAACACTTATTAAAGTTATGATAACACAAATTTGAAAACGGTAAAAAAAGAGTATAAACAACTTACTATGGCTGAAAAAAGAGAATATTTTCCAAACTTGTCTGAATTTAAAAAATTGTCAAAAAAAGGCAATTTAATACCGGTATATAAAGAAATTCTGGCTGACACAGATACCCCGGTTTCAGCTTTCATGAAACTGAATAGTAGTAAGAATTGTTTTTTACTTGAAAGTGTAGAGGGCGGTGAAAAATGGGCGCGTTACAGTTTTATCGGTCTTAATCCTTCTTTAATATTTAAAAGCAAGGGTGCGAAGGTTACCCTTATAAAAAATAACAAAAAAGAAATAATTGAATCATCAAATCCGCTTTCAATTCTCCAGGGAATAATGCAGCAGTTTAAACCTGTAGAGCTTGAAGGTTTACCGCGTTTTTACGGCGGAGCAGTGGGCTTTATGAGTTATGATATGGTCAGGTTTTTTGAAGACATTCCAGACACCGTAGAGGATGACACAGACTGGAATGACTCTTATTTTATGATTACAGATACACTGGTCATATTTGATAACCTTAAGCATAACGTTAAGGTGGTATGTAATGTTCATATTGATAATGATAATACGGATAAAAATAAGCAGTATAAAAAAGCAATTGAAACAATCAATCAAATAATCGTGCTGCTTAATCGACCATTAAAAAAACCGGTAAATGATTCTTCAAATAAGAGTCTCCGGATAAGATCAAATCTTAAAAAAGATGATTTTAAGAATATTATAAATAAAGCAAAAAAATATATACGGGCCGGTGAAATTATCCAGGTGGTACTCTCACAGCGCTTTGAAACTGACTTAAATACAGACCCATTTAAACTCTATCGATCTTTGCGAATGGTAAATCCATCCCCTTACATGTATTACCTGAAGATGGATAAAGATATAATTGTAGGATCTTCACCTGAGGTACTTGTAAGGCTTGAAAATGAAGAGATATTTCTTCGTCCTATTGCCGGAACAAGACCAAGAGGTAAAAATGAAAAAGAGGATATTGCCTTAGAAAACAGCTTAAAAAAAGATCCCAAAGAGATTGCTGAACATATCATGCTTGTTGATCTCGGCAGAAATGACGTGGGTAGAGTATCAAAAATGGGCCAAGTCAGGGTTGATGATTTTATGGTGATTGAAAGATACTCACATGTTATGCATCTCGTATCCAGTGTTTACGGTATTTTAAAGAAAGGCAAAAATGCTTTTGATGTATTAGCGGCATCATTTCCAGCTGGCACTGTTTCCGGTGCACCCAAGATCAGGGCCATGGAAATAATCGATGAGCTTGAGAAACACAGAAGAGGACCATACTCAGGATCAGTTGGATATTTCGGGTTCTCAGGAAATATGGACTTTTGCATAACCATAAGAACCATGCTGGTTAAAAATAATAAAATTTACATTCAGGCAGGTGCTGGAATCGTAATGGATTCAAAGCCTGAAAATGAGTTTTTGGAGACCCAGAATAAGGCCAGGGGAATGATAAAAGCCATTAAACATGCACATGAGGACCTCTAAAAATGCTTTTAATGATAGATAATTATGATTCATTCACCTATAATCTTGTCCAGTATTTTGGTGAGCTTAAGGAAAAGATCAACGTTTTCAGAAATGACAAAATATCACTTTCTGAGATTCAAAAAATGAATCCTGATAAGATCGTCATTTCACCGGGACCAGGCAGGCCTGAAAGCGCGGGGATTTCTAAAGAGATAATATCAAACTTTAAGGGAAAATATCCCATACTTGGGGTATGTCTTGGACATCAGTGTATTGGCGAGGTCTTTGGCGCTGACATCATCCGGGCCAAAAGAATTATGCATGGAAAAACTTCAAAGATTGATCATGACAATTCAAAGCTTTTTAAAAACATCCCATTAGGCTTTGATGCAACGAGGTATCATTCACTTATTATCAACCGTGAAACTATTCCTGCCTGTTTTAAAATATCAGCCTGGACTGATCAGAATGAGATTATGGGTGTGTCACATAAAAAATATTTAATTGAGGGTATCCAGTTCCATCCCGAATCCATTTTAACCGGACAGGGAAAAGAAATTCTAAATAATTTTCTTAAACTGGCATCAAATTTCTGGAAGAACAAAAATTAAATCATGATTAAAGAATCAATTTCACAGCTTATTAAAGGAAATGATCTTTCAAGTATTGAAATGACAGCTGCCATGGAACAGATCATGGTAGGTGCTGCCACTGATGCGCAGATATCTTCTTTTCTAACTGCTTTATCTATTAAAGGTGAAACAATTGAAGAGATAACTGCTGCAGCAAAAGTCATGCGTGAAAAGGCTGTCAGCATTCCGGTTAAGTCAAACCATGATTTAATTGATATAGTTGGAACCGGCGGCGATATGTTAAACACTTTTAACATATCAACAGCTGCTGCCTTTGTAGTAAGCGGTGCCGATTTAAAAGTTGCAAAACATGGAAATCGTTCTGCTTCAAGTAAGTGCGGAAGCGCGGATGTGATTGAAAAACTCGGTATTAACATAAATATCAGTCCTGAAAATGTCGCGGAATGCATTGAAGAAATTGGTATTGGTTTTTTATTTGCCAGAAATCTACATCTAGCCATGAAATACGCCGCCCGACCGCGTAAAGAAATCGGGATCAAAACTGTTTTTAACATACTGGGTCCTTTAACTAACCCTGCTGATGCGGATATCCAGCTACTTGGTGTATATTCAGCTAACCTGTGTGAGAAACTTGCAAATGTCTTAAAGAATTTAGGAAGAAAACGTGCCCTGGTTGTGCACGGCTGTGACGGCCTGGATGAAATAAGCATATCTAAGGACACCATTGTATATGACCTTAAAGATAACAATATTACTGAATACAAAATTTCACCTGAAGAGCTGGGACTTAAACTTACGGATATAACAGAAGTTAAAGGTGGAAATCCAGACATGAATGCTGGGATTATCCTCGACCTGTTAAAGGGTAAAAAATCTCCTCACCGTGATATTGTTGTTTTAAATGCCGCAGCGGCAATATTTGCTTCAGGAAAATCAGATAATTTAAGCGATGCTTTAAAGATCGCGTCAGAATCAATTGACAGCGGAAAAGCATTTACTAAATTAAATAAACTTGCAGAAATTTCCGGGAGCATGAATTAAGTTGATACTTGATAAGATTATTAGGTCAAAAGAAAAGGAACTCATTAAATCTAAAATATCTTGTAATATTAATTCATTACAAGATATTGTTAATAAACAGTCTGAAGTTTCAAACTTTAAAGAGTCACTTAAAAAACAGAGTTCAAGTGATATAAGGATCATTGCTGAGATAAAAAAAGCCTCTCCCTCAAAGGGGATAATAAGAGAGGATTTTGATCCCATAACAATTGCCAAACAATATGATGCAAATAATGCAGCAGCGATATCGGTACTCACTGAAACAGAGTTTTTCATGGGAAAACTTGAGTTTTTAAAAGAAATTAAAAATACTGTTAATATACCTGTCCTAAGAAAGGACTTTCTTTTTGACCCGTATCAGATATATGAAGCTCGGGCAAATGGCGCGGATGCTGTACTTTTAATTGCGGCAATTCTTGAAAAATCGTTACTTGAAGAGCTGCTTTCAGTTGTAAAAGAGCTTTCTATGTCCGCACTGGTTGAGATACACACAAAAGAAGAGCTTGAAAAGGTACTCCAAACCGAGGCCGAAATAATCGGTATTAATAACCGTAATTTAAAAACCTTCAATACGGACATACAGACAAGCATTGATTTAATGGCCGATATCCCTGATTCTAAAATTATAATTACTGAAAGCGGGATTAAAACCAAAGATGATATCTTGAAACTTTCTGAAGCCGGGGTGGATGCCTTTTTAATTGGTGAAACCTTTATGCGTGCCGAAAACCCGGGTAAAATGCTGAATAAATTTATCAATTAGTTAAAATACAATTTGGAGAAAAAATAAAACATGACACTTCCTGATAATATGGGGCTTTACGGAGAATTTGGTGGTAAATATGTCTCTGAAACGTTAATGCCTGCTCTACTTGAGCTGGAACAGGCATATATTCAATACAAAAACGACGCGGATTTTAACAAAGAGCTAAATTTCTTTCTCAAAGAATTTGTAGGACGTGAAAATCCCCTCTATTTTGCTGAAAGGTTTTCTGATAAATATGGAATAAAAACCTATTTAAAACGAGAAGATTTAAATCATACCGGCGCTCATAAAATTAACAATACAGTCGGTCAAATACTGCTTGCTAAAAGAATGGGGAAAACCAGAATTATCGCTGAAACCGGAGCAGGGCAGCACGGGGTTGCCACGGCAACAGTTGCGGCGCGATTTGGCCTAGAATGCGAAATTTTCATGGGCGCAGAAGACATCAAAAGACAGTCCTTAAACGTGTTCAGGATGAAACTTCTTGGTGCAAATGTAATCTCAGTTGATTCAGGAACCCGAACACTTAAAGATGCCATGAATGAGGCTATGCGAGACTGGGTAACCTATGTGAGAAACACATTCTATATTATCGGATCAGTTGCAGGCCCGCATCCTTACCCAATGATAGTTAGAAATTTTCAAAGAATTATCGGAGATGAAACCAAAAAGCAGATAATTCAAAAAGAGGGAAAACTTCCTGATGCGGTTATTGCCTGTGTCGGTGGCGGAAGTAATGCAATGGGTATATTTTATCCTTTTATTGATAATTCAGAAGTTGGTTTAATTGGCGTTGAAGCGGAAGGACTTGGTATAAATAAAGGCCCTCATTCTGCGCCTCTTGCCGCGGGTTCACCGGGAGTACTTCACGGCGCAAAGAGTTATCTGATGCAGGATCAACATGGACAGGTACTTCCTGCTCATTCAATTGCGCCCGGCCTTGATTATCCCGGTGTAGGACCGGAACACAGTTATCTTAAGGAAACAGGACGAGTTAAATACTATACTGTAACAGATGATGAAGCCTTAAATGCATATCAGGAATTATCACAACTTGAAGGCATAATTCCGGCACTTGAAAGTTCACATGCTGTTGCCTACTTGATAAGAGAAGCTAAAAACTTTGATAAAAATAAAATTGCTGTCATCTGTCTATCCGGCCGTGGAGACAAAGATATTCACATCGCAGCTGAAAAAATGGGAATAACAACTTAATCTAACTGAAAGAAATCATGTCCAGAATCAGCAGCGTATTTGAAAAATTAAAACAAAAAAATGAAAAAGCATTAATCCCTTTTATCACAGCAGGGGATCCCGATCCGGAGACTACTGATCAGTTGTTAAAATGTCTGGTCGACAACGGCGCGGATATCATTGAACTGGGTGTGCCGTTTTCTGATCCAATGGCAGACGGACCAACCATTCAGGCAGCCTCACAAAGAGCGCTTACCCATAGTTTTTCCATGGATAAAATGTTTGATCATGTCAAAAAGGTTAGAACATATTCAAAAACTCCGATTATTCTTTTTGGATATTACAACCCTTTTTTACACTATGGTATTGATAAACTGTGCGCAAATGCTAAAGATGCCGGTGTAGACGCATTTTTAATCGTAGACCTGCCTCCTGAAGAAGCATCTGATATTAAGAAATCTGCAGATAAAAACAATATTGATATGATTTTTCTGCTTGCACCGACCAGCACTGATGATCGTATAAAACTGATCTCTGATAAAGCCTCTGGTTTTATTTATTTTGTTTCGGTTACCGGCGTAACCGGCGCTCGTTCTACTCTTGATACCAACTTGTCAGACTATATTGAACAAATAAGAAAATTCACTGATCTTCCTGTGGGTATCGGTTTCGGCATATCAAGTCCTGAACATGTTCGTGAAGTTGCAGGATATACGGACGCTGTAATTGTTGGAAGTGCGATTATAAAGATAATTGAAAAGAATAGCGGCAGTGCTGATTTGATTTCGCTCGTTGGTGATTTTGTCCATAAACTTAAATGTGCTACTTTGCCTGAATAACTTTTGATAAATGACCTATAAAAAATCAATTTTAGCACTCTTCGAACTTCGAAGGTTCGGAATTAGACCCGGCCTCGCAAATATCAAGAAACTCCTTTATCATCTTGGGAACCCTCATAGAAACCTGAAGATTATACATATTGCAGGTACAAACGGAAAAGGTTCAACGGCTGCATTCTTACATTCCATATTAAAACACAGCAATTATAAAACAGGATTATATACCTCACCACATTTAATTGATTTTTGTGAAAGAATTAAGATTAATGACAGAGAAATCAAGAAAAAGAGGGTTACTGAGTTAATTGAAAAGTTAAATAAAATCTGTTTTGATCATAAAATTAAAAACATTACTTTTTTTGATTTCACAACGGCACTTGCTTTCATCTATTTTTACGAAGAAAAAGTTGATTTTGCTGTAATTGAGACTGGACTTGGCGGGAAATATGACTCAACAAATGTTATTAATCCACTAGTTTCAGTGATTACTAATATTGGGCTTGAACATCAAAAATATCTTGGAAAAACAATTACAGAAATCACCTCTGAAAAAGCAGGCATAATAAAGAAAAAAAGACCCGTTGTCGCAGGAGTTAAACAGTTAAAAGCAAAAACCATTCTTAATGATACCGCAAGCAGATCCGGCAGTGTACTCTACCTTTCAGGAAAAGATTTTAAAATTATCGATAATTTAAATAATTTATTTAACTATAAAAGCAAAACATCTGAGATTTTCGAAATTGAGTCCGGCCTTATAGGAGGGCACCAAAAAATAAATGCTGCACTGACAATAAAAACATCTGAAATTCTAATTGAGTCAGGTTATAAAATATCAGAACAAAACATTAAGGATGGTATACGTAAAGCTTTCTGGCCAGGAAGGCTGGAAGTTATATCAGAAAACCCTAAAATTGTTCTTGATGGCGCTCATAATCCCGAAGCATGGAAACAATTAAAGAAATCAATAAATAATCAATTTGAGTATAATCGACTTTTCTTAATAATAGGTGTATGTGAAGATAAAAATATTAATAGTCTTGTTAAAATAATGTTACCGGGAGCATATAAAACCATGTTTTGTAAGCCTGATATATACAGAGGTGCTGGTAAAGAAATTCTGAAAAAATATATTGTTTTTTCAGACAATAACAAGATATTTTGGTATGATAATCCAATTATTTCATTAAAATATGTAATGGCTGAGGCAAAACAAAAAGATTTAATCTTAGTTACCGGTTCACTCTTTACAGTTGGAGAAATCAGACAGCATCTAATAAAGAAAAACATAAATATTAGCGGAAGAATTCCGTTATAAAATTAAATAAAAATTTATCTAAAAAATGATTAATATATATTCACATAATTTCATAAAAAACATCTCAAGAATAATACTGCTTTTAATTCTTACAACTCATACTGCATATTCCAGAGACTTATCTATTGACAGAAAGCAGCTTGAGACAATGCCTGTAGATATTAAAGCGGATAAACTTTTACAGGACAATAAAAACAATCTTTATATTGCAGAAGGAAATGCTGAACTGCACCAGGGCACAAGAACACTAACTGCAGATTACATTGAATTTAATCTTGATACACAGCTTGCAAAAGCTAAGGGCAATGTGAAATTACAGCAGGGTGGTGATATTATACAATGTGAGGCGTTTGAAATTAATTTTGACACACAAGTTGGTGAGGCCCATAATGCAAATATTTTTTTAAAGCAGGAAAATTATCATATTAAAGGAAAACAAATTGAAAAAATTAGTGAGAACAAATACAAAGTATTGAATGGAACTATTACTACCTGCGACGGATCAAATCCAGTATGGAGTATTGAAGCCAAAAAGATGAATCTCACAGTTGAAGGATATGCACACCTTAAAAACTCATTCTTTAAAATTAAAGGTCTGCCGGTACTGTATGTTCCGTATTTCATTTTTCCTGTTAAAAATAAAAGAGCGACAGGGTTATTGATACCTGAATATGGAACTTCAAGCTCAGACGGTTATGAATTTAATAACTCTTTATTCTGGGCTATATCAGAAAATTCTGATGCAACTTACTGGCTGGATTACGCAACAAAAAAAGGGACGGGTAACGGCCTGGAATATAGAATAAGGTTTAAAGAGAATTCCTGGGCAAAGCTATATGGATATTATATAAATGAAGACAATAAATATTTTGATGAAGAATATAGCGAAACCAAAGACAGAAGTCATAAACGAATATATCTAAATTTCGCAGGAGAACACTATTTTACAAATGATCTTTATTTAAAAGCAAATGCCAATTATATCTCTGACCGAGAATTTTACGGCGATTATAATGAGCAGGTAAGAAGATCTTTAAAAAAATATAACAAATCAAGCCTTCGATCAAAAGATTTTGATGAATCATTTCTATTCTTAAATAAAAATTGGGATACATACAACCTCATTTTTAATATAGATGTTTACAAAAATCTTCTTAGCTCAGACGATGATACGACTCTTCTTAGCTCAGACGAAGATACGACTCTTCATAGATTACCTCAGTTACTTTTTTCTAGCATGAGACAAGAACTTGTTGACACACCCTTATTTTATCAAATTGATGCATCATATGATAATTTATGGAGAGAAAGCGGTCTAAAAGGGCACAGGATTACTGTATTTCCTAAAATCTCACTTCCAAAAAACTTTAATGGATGGTTAAAATTTAATCCCGAAATCGGTTTTAAAGGAATCTCTTATTTAGATCTCAATAATAATAGAAATTTTGATAAAGAAGGGATTTTTCCAAGCATAAAAGCAGAACTGTCCACTAACTTTATTAAAATATTTAATTTTGAAAATAAAAATATCAAAAAAATAAAACATACAATTGAACCTGGATTACTGTATGAATATCAGCTTGAAAATGATCAAGAAGAAATACCTCACTTTGATACCTCTAACTTTGATATTCAAGACAGATTTTATAAAAGAAATGTTCTTTCATATTATGTTAAAAACCGTTTTACAGCTCTTTACACTGACATGACGAACACTCTGGCAGAAAAAGAAATTGGCTACATCATGCTAGGCCAGTCTGTTAATTTCAGCGAACCTAAAGGCGGGTTGTACTATAAGGAAGATAAAATATACTATAAAGGAGATCCAGATGAAGATTTTTCAGACATTTTTGGTGAGGTAAGATTAAGTCTTTTAACAGCATTATATTTTAAATCAAAAGCTGTTTATGATCCTTATAACAATAATCTTCGTTACTATAGTGCCTTACTAAATTGGAGAAATAATACCAAAGAATATCTTAAACTTGAATACCAGTATGCAATCAATTCTTATGAGACAGTTGATATTCAAGGTAAATTAAAAATTTATAAGCCATTATATGTATTCTTTGATGCCAGATATGATATGCTTGAAAATGATGATATGGATACAGAGTTTGGTATAGATCTTGAATTTGGTTGTTGGGGGACAAGGATTTCTATTGAAAACAGTTCAGGCTCTTCCGGAAGAAAGTCAGATACGAGTGTCCACTTCTTTTTATATCTAATAGGGTTGGGGATGAATACTCAATATCTAAACAGAAATTGAGTGTTACTTCTGACACTACTTATGGAGTTATATATGCTGGATGATGACATTTTGAAAATAGTTTTTGAAAATACAACAGACAGTATTGTAGTTATTGATAAAAATGGAATTATTCTCTACATAAATAAGCCTTTTACGGAATTATTAAATTACAAAGAATCAGATTTAACAAACCATAATCTTAATCAATTTACAGTAAAAAATTCGGGTGAATATTTACTAAACAATTCAGAAACAATTAAAATTGATGATAGATATTTTATTGAAATAGAGCATAAAATCGCTCTGGTTAAGAAAGACGGCAAAATAACTAACCTGCAAAATTATTATATCAATAAAAACAACAAAATCATTATAGCTGAACAGAACATAAATTCACTTTATAAAGAAAAAAACAGTAAATTAACAGGATATGTTCTTACAATAAGAGATATTACAGATAGAAAGCTTGATGAATACAAAACAATTGATGCTCACCATGAACAAAAAGACCTGAATCTCCAGCTTGAGAAATCAATTGAACGCGCCAATCAAATGACTGTAAATGCAGAATTTGCCAGCATAGCTAAAACGCAATTTCTGGCTAACATGAGTCACGAGTTAAGAACACCATTAAATGGAATTATTGGTTTCAGTGAACTGCTATTGCAGACTGAGTTAAATAGCGAACATTTTGATTATGTTAAGACAATTAGTGAAAGTGGGGATGCACTTTTAACATTAATAAATGATATCCTTGATTTTTCAAAAATTGAATCCGGTAAAGCCATCCTTGAATCAATCAATTTTGATCCTGAAGTTTTATCTTATAATGTATGTGATCTTTTAACACCTAAAACTGCTAATAAACCAATTGAAATACTGTGTTCTGTAAATGAAAATGTTCCTGCGGAATTAATAGGTGATCCACATAGGCTTCGTCAGGTTATAACAAATCTGATGGGGAATGCTTCAAAATTTACTGAAGAAGGCGAAATTGAACTTTCACTTGATGTTGAACAGGAAAAAGGAAATAAGATTAAGCTCCATTTTAAAGTTCGTGATACAGGTATTGGAATCAGCAAAAATCAACTCCGAAATATTTTTGAGCTTTTCACGCAGGCAAATGAATCTACAACAAGAAAATTTGGGGGCACAGGGCTTGGTCTTGCAATTAGCAAGAGGATCTCAGAGCTTATGGGTGGTGATGTATGGGTAGAAAGTAAAAAAGGGCAGGGCAGTACTTTTCATTTTACTGGATGGTTTGAAAAATCAAATAAAATAATTAAACAAAGACCTTTAAAAATTTCAATTGAAAATAAAAAAATATTAATTGTTGATAATAATCAAACAAACATTAATATTTGCAGACAATTCATGAAACCATATAATGTAAATTTATTTACTTTAAATAAGGGACGAGACACGCTTGATGAACTTATTAAGGCAAATACTAATAATGATCCATATGATCTATGTATTTTAAATATACAATTAAATGATATTAACGGATATACACTTGGAAGCAAAATACGCAAACTTGATATTCCTGCTATCCCACTATTGGCAATCTCATCGAATATAAATAAAGACGCAAAAAAATGTCAGGATGCAGGTTTTAACGGATACCTCCCAAAACCAATAAACAGAGTCAAATTACTGACTATGATGGAGTCATTGTTAAATGTTTCCAATAAACAAGATCAAAAAAGTATTATAATTAAAACACAGCATTCTATTGCTGAGTCAGTAAAACATTCACTTAATATTTTACTTGTTGAAGATAATCCCGTAAACCAAAAACTTGCTATTATCATGTTAAAGAAAGCCGGCTATAATGTAACCCTGGCTGAAAATGGAAAAGTGGCTATTACCACCTTTACATCACAACCTGATAAATTTGATATCATACTTATGGACATACAGATGCCAGAACTGGACGGCATCAGTGCTACCCAAAAGATACGTAATAAAGGATTTGAGACCATACCAATTGTCGCAATGACTGCAAATGCTTTACAGGGTGACCGTGAGAGATGTATTAATGCTGGGATGAACGATTATATGACTAAACCAATAAAGCGCGAAAAGGTTTTTGCGATGATTAATAAGTGGATAATAAATAAAAAACCAATTTGAAATAGATAAAACTATAACTGAACTAATTCCTTAAACTTATCCTCATTTATAATTTTAATTCCAAGTTTCTCAGCTATTTTAAACTTAGACCCAGGCTGATCACCTGCAACAAGAAAATCCAGATTCTTAGAAACAGAAGAAACAGTTATACCACCAAGATCTTCTACAGTATCCCGGGCCAATACTCTGGAAAAAAGTGAAAGAGTACCTGTAAATGCAAATCTTTTACCTTGCAGAAGACCCTCACCACCAGTAGTTTCCATACACATTTTAACACCGGCTTTTTGCATCTGACTTATAACTTCCAGATTTTGCTTATTTGAAAAAAAACTAATGATACTGTCTGCCGCCTCATTACCAATATCTTTAATCTTTGTTAAATCATCTTTATTAGCATTTTCAAATAAACTAATATCTTTATATACATTAACAAGTGACTTTGAAATAGTTTCACCAATGTGTCTTATCCCTAGTCCATAAACTAATCTTTGAAGGTCCTGTTCTTTACTGGATTTAATAGCGTTTAGTAGGTTAGCTGAGGATTTATCTCCGGAACGTTCAAGCGTTTTTATTTTTTCTATTGTAAGGGTATAGATATCTGAAAAATCCTTTATAATCTTATTATCCACCATTTGTTCAACAAGTTTGTCACCTAAACCCTCTATGTTCATTGCACGTCTGGATACAAAATGCTTAATTTTTTCCTTAATAACTGAAGGGCATCTTATATTTAAACATCTATATGCACTTTCATCTTCAACTCTCACAATTTTAGAGTCACACACCGGACAATTCTTAGGCATCTTAAATTGTTTTTCATCCCCAGTTCTTATTGATAAAACAACTTTAATTATCTTTGGAATCACATCTCCCGCTCTATGTATAATTACAGTATCTCCAATCCTGATATCCTTTTTCAATATTTCATCAATATTATGAAGAGTAGCTCTCCTGACTTCAACCCCGGAAATATTAACAGGTTCCAATACAGCAACAGGTGTAACGACTCCAGTTCTGCCAACCTGCAATACGATATTTACAATCCGGGTTGTAGCTTCCTGAGGAGTAAATTTATAAGCGATAGCCCAACGAGGACTCCGTGAACGCTCACCCAGCGCGTTTTGTTTTGATAAATCATTTACTTTTACAACAGTGCCGTCAATTTCAAACATAAAATCATTTCTTAGATTTTCAAGTCTTTTACACTCTTTAATAACCTCTTCAATATCTCTGCATTTTTTAAATTCAGTAATCTTAAATCCAGAATTATTTATGTAAGTTAATATATCCTCTTGTGTTTTAAAACTTTTATTAACAGTTATACCCAGGCCATAAAAATATGCCTTTAATTTTCTACTAGCTGTTATTTTAGGATCAAGCTGTCTAATTGAACCCGCAGCAGAATTTCGTGGATTAGCAAAAAGCTGCTCACCAAGATTTTCTCGCATCAGATTAAGTTCTTCAAATTCCTTTTTTTCCATCACTACTTCACCACGAACTTCTAAAGGCGTAAAAAGAATATTAGGCAAACTTAATGGAATGGATCTTACAGTCTTCAAGTTATTAGTTATGTCTTCACCAACATTACCATCACCACGTGTTGAACCCAAAACAAATACATTATTTTCATAAACCGCTTCAACTGAAAAACCATCAAGTTTTGGCTCAACAATATATTCAAGATCTGAATCTATAATATTCAGATCTTTTTTAATCCTGGAATCAAACTGACGCAATTCATCAACATTCATTGCATTTGAAAGACTTAACATCCTTTTCCTGTGTTCAACCTTTTTAAACTTTTCAGAAGTTTTTGCACCGACTCTCTGTGTTGGAGAATCAGGGGTTATAAGTGAAGGATCTCTCTGTTCTAAGGTTAATAACTTATTGAAAAGCGAATCATATTCACCATCTGATATTTCAGGATCATCCAGGACATAATATCGATGGTTATGATAATGAAGCAGTTTTTTTAAATCATCAATTTCAGACATAGTTAAATTTATTTCTCATCCCACCCATATTTACCAATTAAAGGAACAAAAACACAGGAAAGCATTTCTTCCTTGCTAAAATTATTACCGGATCTAATGATCCTTATAATTTTCTGGTGATTTCTTGAACCGACAGGAATTACCATTCGCCCATTGTCACTTAACTGTGCCATTAATGTTTCAGGAACACTGGGAGAACCTGATGTAACTATAACCGCATTAAAAGGTGCCTGTTCAGACCAACCGAGAGTACCATCTCCTACCTTTATTGTTATATCAGAATAACCGAGTGAACCGAGCACTTCCCCGGCATGTTCAGCCAGAGAACTTATTCTTTCAACAGAGTAAACATGTGCTGCAATTTCCTGTAATACTGCTGACTGGTAACCTGAACCGGTTCCTATTTCAAGAACCTTATCATTTTTTTTTAACATAAGTGCTTCAGTCATCATAGCGACCATATAAGGCTGTGAAATCGTCTGTCCTGAACCAATAGATAGCGGTCCGTCATTATACGCAGCTTCTATATGTTCAGAACTTACAAACCTTTCACGGGGTACCTTAGACATGGCCCTTAATACATCTGAAGACAAAATGCCTCTGGATTTCAGCTGTGTATCACACATAATTATTTTTTTATCTTCTAAAGTATTCATGGAGGAACAAAATTATTTTTTATCAATCTTAACGACAACCCATAATGTACTTCTGCCTCTTTTAACAAGGAACAGGATATTGCCGGTATTGTTTTTCATTGCCTCATTATAATCACTTATTGAATTAACAGGTTTTCTATTAATTTCCTTAATTATATCACCCTTCATTATGCCGGATTCAGCAGCAGCAGAGTCTGCTTCAACATGAGTTATTATTACCCCATTTTTTTCAGTTAATCCATATGTGCTCGAAAATTCTGGGGTTATTTCACGAACAACAATACCAATATTTCCTTTTTCATTCTCTTCATATATCTCACTAACTTCATCTTTTAATTGACCCACTTTGGTACTGATTACTTTAATTTTATTATCTCTTATAACAGTTATATTGACCATTGCGCCTACAGGTACATCCGCAACCATAACAGGAAGATCTGACATTTTATCTAACTCAACACCATCAAATTTAATAATAACATCGCCGGGAAGAATCCCATATTCATCAGCAGGACTTCCTTTTTCTACGCCAGCTATTAAAGCACCTTTACCTTCTTCCAGATTAAAATGATCAGCAAGTTCCTTAGTGACGGTCTGCACAGTAACACCGAGCCAACCGCGCACGACTTTTCCACCGCTCTTTAACTGTTGCACAATTTTTTTTGCAAGATTAATTGGAATAGCAAAACCTATACCCACATTACCGCCACTGGGAGAAAAAATCATCGCATTGACACCAACAACTTTTCCATTTAAATCAAACAATGGTCCACCGCTGTTGCCAGGATTAATTGATGCGTCGGTCTGGATAAAATCATCATAAGGACCTGCACCAATAGCACGTTCTTTAGCGCTCACAATACCGGCTGTTACAGTTTCCTGTAGCCCAAAAGGATTACCAATTGCCAGCACCCACTCACCAACCTGAAGTTTATCAGAATCTCCCAGAATAGCATGTGGCAAGTCAGAATCGAATTTTTTAAGTTTAATCAAAGCAATGTCAGTTTTTTTATCTGTTCCTATAATTTCTGCTTCATATTCCTTATTATCATGAGTTTTAACAATAATCTCATCAGCACCTGAAACGACATGATTATTAGTGATTATAAAGCCATTTTTATCAATAATAAATCCTGAACCGCCGCCTCTCTCTTTGCGTTCTCTGGGTTGATCGCCAAAAAAATGTTTAAAGAAATCGTCAAAAGGATCCTGCTGCCGTGGATCATTTCCATAAGGGCTATTATATTGTCTGACTCTGGGTTTGATTACTTTTGTAGTTTGAATATTAACAGTTACCGGTGTCAAATTCTCTGCAAGAACAGTAAAATCAGGCAAACAATACTTCATGCTTTTTGATTTATCAGGATTATTTTTTGCAAGTAACAGGGCAGGGGAGATCAGTAATAAAATAAAAATTAACAATGTTATGCTTGCCGACTGATTTTTGTTTTTAAAATATGAAATCATTATTGTTCCTCCATTATCTAGTATAGTGTATAATTTATATGTATAAAATTATAACAGATTAAATAAATATGCAATACTCAAACATCTGATTTAACATTTGTTTTACAATACAAACATGATTCAAAACAAAGACATTCTATTAAATAAAGGTAATATTATTACAGATTCATCCTCTATAATATATTTGGAAAAAATTGGCCTGCTTAAAACTTACTCAAATTTTAAAAATATTTTAACACCTACACCAATTTATAATGAATTAACCAGTCTCATTAATTCTATAGACTACAGTCAATATCTTGAAATTGTTGAACCAATTAATCGCTACATTATAAATATAAACAATTCAACAATTCTTAAATATCCAGATATATCATTAATAAATCTTTATTATCAGATAGATTCAGATGGGATATTAACTGATGATGGCAAGGTTTGTAAGTATTGTAGAGCAAATAAAATTACCTACATAAATACTCCAATGGTTATTTTTTCATTAATGTTATGTAAAATTATAGATTTAAATATATTTTATGAGAAACTGGATGAGGTATATAAGATTGGAAGATATTCAAAATACATTCGGGATTATATGGATAATATTATAAAAGAATGGGTACTTAACGTCTGATAATATATATTATGTAAACCAAATTATATATTAGACCAAATTAAGTATTTCCCTGGGCATGTCATCAAGACTCACTACTTTATTTGCAGCACCAAGTTTAATTGCTTCGCAAGGCATCCCAAACACAACAGATGACTTTTCATCCTGAGCAAGTGTTTCTGCGCCACTCTCTTTCATTTTTAAAAGTCCGCTGCAACCATCTGAGCCCATACCCGTTAAAATTACACCTATTGCATTATTTCCAGCATATTTTGCAACTGAGTTAAATAAGACTTCCACTGCGGGACGTTGTCTCTTCACCAATGGACCATTTTTTACTTCTACATAATAATTTGCCCCTGATCTTTTTAACAGCATATGCATATTCCCAGGTGCAATTATTGCTCTTCCCGGTATTACCCTGTCTGAATCTTCAGCTTCTTTCACTTGTATATCACAAATTGTATCCAGTCTGTCTGCAAAACTCTTTGTAAATCTCTCCGGCATATGCTGCACAATAACAATTCCAGGTGCATTTACAGGCATTTTAGTTAAAATTGATTGTATTGCCTGAGTACCGCCAGTTGAAGCTCCTATAGCAACTACTTTATTAGTTGTTTTAGAAAGAGACAGTTTTTTATGACTAGTCGTGTCTGTAGCAGAATTTAGACGTATTGTATTTTTTAGATCAACTTTTGCTGCCGCTTTGATTTTTTCTGTAAGTGTGAGCGCCATATCGCCAACTGTATAAGCAGCCCCCGGTTTACACATTACCTCAACAGCTCCTTCGTTTAGTGCTTCCAGGGCAAGATCACCGCCTTTTGCTGTAAGTGAGGAGACAACAATTGTCGGAATGGGATAATGTTTCATTAACTTACGTAGGAAAGTTAAACCGTCCATTCGAGGCATTTCTATATCCAGAGTGATCACATCCGGTTTAAGCTTTACAATCCGGTCTCTTGCTACATAAGGATCAGGAGCAGTTCCCACAACCTCAATTTCAGGATCATAAGAAAGTTCCTTAGTAAATATATTTCTAACTACTGCTGAATCATCAACAATCAAAACTTTAACAGGCATATTTCTTATTCCATTATTGATCTTATTAGTATATGTTCATCTTCAATATTAACTGCCAAAAAATCTCCACTATTCACAGATCCCTGCCATTCATCGGGTGAAATTATTTTTGTTTCAGGCACACTCAGATCAAATACAGGTTCGTCCCCAAACCTTGATGTCATAAATTGACCACATATAGTGTTTAACAGCTCTTTTAATGCATCCATTGCAGATTCAATTGACAAATCCTCTTCATCCTCATCAATACCCAGGATATTATAAGCCAGACTGTTCGCAGTTTCAGCACAAACAATTAAATTTATAGCCCCTGCCCTATCGCCTTTATAAGAAATCGTAACCTTAATAAAGGTTTCTGCTTCACTCTCTACTTCATCAAGATCAATTGGTTCACCAAACATAAATGAAAGCGATTCGAAAACATCACAACAGGTTTTTATAAGAATATCATTATCATTCATCATTTTCTCCCATTACTTCTTGAACTATATTTCTAAGGTCTTCAGGGTTTATCGGTTTTCTTAAATAAGCCCTTACCCCAAGTTTTAGCAGATCATCAATCCTGGTTTTACTTCCCTCAGTTGAAACTATTATTACCGGTGTTTTCTCAAGGGTATTATCCTTTGACATTTTTTCAATCATCTCAATACCGGTCATAACAGGCATATTAATGTCTGCAAAAACAAGATCAATCCAGTTTGAATTCATTATATCAAGAGCTACTTGACCATTCTCAGCCTCATAAAGATCACCGACAGATACACCTGCTATATCGAGAGTTTTCTTAATTACAGAACGTATAGTTTTTGAATCATCAACAATCAATATATTAAACGACATTTATTATCTCCTCCAATCAGAACTGCATTCATCATAATTTTTTAATCCTATAAGGCTCTTTCTAAACCACCATATTTTACAGTTATATTTCCATCCATTACCGAAACTTTTATAGTTTTTGAGACCTCACCACCAACATCCTGTTTGTTGAGCAAAATATTATTTTTCCATAAAAACTTTCTAAGAACAGTAAAGTTTCTTTCACCGATCTTAAATAAAACTTTATCATCCGTTATAGAAGAACAACCTATGGCCGACACTTGTAGACGTTTTTTGTCTGCGCCAAAGTTAACTGCTTCTCTAAACAGAAGAGATACGCCCGTATCAACAAATACATAAGGAAATCTGCTGGCCTTTTGAGAATCCATTTTAGAAAAAGGCAAAATACTGTGAAGTAATCCGGCAACACAGGCAACCGGATCATAAATTATGATACCAATTGATGATCCTAGTGAATATGTAATTAGTGATTCATCTAATGAATTAGAGACCTTCATGTCAGATATTCCAACAACTTTTAACTTCAACAAATATCTCCAGTAATTTTATCAAGCATGATAATATTATGATTTACTTCATAAATATAGAAGGTTTTATACATTTGAAATTATTATTCATAGAAGCCATGCTTTCAGCATGTCCAGTTATAAGATAACCACCGGGCTTTAAAAGCCTGTAGATTTCTGCGATCAGTCTTTCTCTAGTCGGAGTATCAAAATAAATCATCACGTTACGGCAAAAAACAATGTCCATAGGACCATTCATCGGAAACGGTGTTTTGAAAAGATTTAGGCGTTTAAAAATAATCAGGTTTTTAAGAACATCGTTTACATGATAAATTTTATTCCTGTCAACAATCTCTTCAGTGAAATACTGAGCAATCAAATCTGTGGGTATAGTTTTTATTTTTTCTTCATTATATTTACCCTCTTTTGCAGCTCGTAGTACTTGAGTTGATATATCAGTCGCTAGTATTTTCAAATCAACTAAATTACTTACTGCTCTTTTACAGACCATTGCTATGCTATAAGGTTCTTCGCCTGTTGATGAAGCCGCACACCAGATTCTTATTCTTTTCTGCCTGCTTTCAACAATCTCATTTAGATAGCTTTTAAAAAAATCAAAATGTTCCTTCTCTCTGAAAAAACTTGTTACATTTGTAGAAATTACGTCAAGAAACTTGGTTATTTCTTCACCGTTTCTATCGTTTATAAGGTAATCTAAATATTCGGCATGTTCTTTTATCTTTAATCTACGCATCCTTTTTGCAATACGCGCACTGACCATTGCTACTTTTGAGTCATTTAAGTTTATGCCGCAATTTACATATACTATTTCTTTTAATTGCTGAAATATTTTCTGGTCCATACAAAGATTACTTTATTCAGAGATTGAAGATTCTGCAAGAGATTGCAACTCATTAGTCGTCAATACTTCTTCAATATTTAATAGTATTTTTACACCGCCTTTTGTTTTAGCTATTCCTTTAATAAAGACTGTACTGACTGAAGCCCCGAAAGTAGGCGATTCCTCAACAGAATCTTCATTTATATCCAGTACTTCAGAAACACTGTCAACAACAATACCCATTTGAAGAGACATATTCTCCTGCAAAATATCTACAACAATTATACAGGTCTGTTCTGTATCTTCAGTATCTTCCATATTAAACTTTTTTCTAAGGTCAATAATCGGTATAACTTTTCCTCTCAAATTTACTACCCCCCTGACAAAATCAGGAATTCTGGGCACACGTGTTATCTCCATCAGACCGATTATTTCCTTTACTTTCAGAATTTCAAGTCCATACTGCTCACCTGACAGATTAAAGGTAAGGTATTTTTCAGATTTACCGAGAGCCTGTGTACTATCTTTTTCAGTGTTAATATTTTGCTGCATATTTAAACCTCCACATGTACATCTTCATTCTTATTTAGAATATTACTTTCACCGGAAGTTGTTGCAATTTTAATTATCCCTGCTACGTCCAAAATAAGGCCTACCTGACCATCAGTTAATATTGATCCTCCTGATATTCCAGTTAAACCTTTCATTGATGCACCTAGGTTTTTAATAACAGTAGACTGTTGGCCCAGCAGTTCATCAACAAGCAGCCCTGTCATCTTACCACTGTCCTCTACTACAACAACAATTCCTTCAGATAACTCGGTTTTAGCTTTTTTAATATTAAATAACCTAGACAGTCTAAAAAGAGGGATTAAATCATCCCTTATCTTAACCATCTCCCCCTTGTTTATGATTGTCGAAATGTCTTCAGGTTCTGGTCGTATTGACTTCACAACTGAAAGGGTTGGAATTATATATTTTTCATTTCCAATTCTAACAAGCATCCCATCAATAATCGCGAGAGTTAATGGTAGTTTTAAACTAATAAGTGAGCCATTACCAGGCTTAGAAGATATTTCAATATTTCCCCTTAAGTCCTCTATGTTTCTTTTAACAACATCCATACCCACGCCACGGCCTGATACATCAGTAACCTTTTTAGCTGTTGAAAAACCAGGCAGAAGTATAAGATTATATATCTCACGTTCACTCAGACTCTGCCCTTCTCTTATAAGACCCTTATCCATTGCTTTTTTTAGTATTGCTTCCCTATCAAGACCTCTTCCATCGTCAGTTATTTCAATATGTATATTGCCGCCTTTATGAAAGGCATTAAGCTCAATTTGTCCCGTTTTATCTTTACCGGCATTCACTCTATCGTCCGGTGATAACTCAATACCATGATCAACTGAATTTCTAACAAGGTGTATTAAAGGATCGCCAATCCTGTCAACAACACTCTTGTCAAGCATAGTATCTTCACCGTTAGTATTAAAAGCAACAAGCTTATCACTTTTTTTAGAAAGATCTCTGACAACTCTGGCCATTTTTTGAAATGTTGCTCTCACAGGTATCATTCGCAAAGACATGCTCAACTGTTGCAGTTCTCGGGTAATTTTATTCATTTGAGAAACGCTTTTAAGCAGCTTGGCAGAACCTGAGTTTTTAAGTGTTGGATCCTGCGTTATCATAGACTCAATAATAACCAGTTCACCAATTGCATCAACAAGTCGATCAAGATTTTCTGAATCTATTTTAATCAAAAGAATTCCTCGCAGCTCTGCTGCGGGGTTGCCGTTTTTGTGATATAAAAAACGCTATGAGTGAACATATATTAAAACGGCACAACAAGACACTGATATTGTACCATATTGTTTGTCC
>Ga0307988_1000505_pt1 | contig 26890 bp, 23 predicted proteins | sample EllFjometagen183_FD_203166 | JGI IMG/M metagenome (GOLD analysis project Ga0307988, IMG submission 203166) | Marine microbial communities from Ellis Fjord, Antarctic Ocean - #183 | ecosystem: Environmental > Aquatic > Marine > Unclassified | place: Southern Ocean | collected 2014-10-08 | reverse complement strand
CTCATAATAGTAACTCCTATGAGACATTGCTCATTTACGCTTTTTAAGCGTTTTATGTTTTTCTTCAATTAACATTTCTACACAAGCAGTTAACGTGCGCCGCTCACTTTTAGCGATATCACCCAAGCATGCATGAACCTCAGGGCTAATACGAATAATTTTATTTCTTTTCACTTTGTCACCTTTTTTTGTTGACTTGATTTACTTTAAGTATATTGTAACGCAACGCAAATGCAACATTAAAACAAAATAAAAATGAATCTTTTATTAAATTGAGGTCAAGAAATGTTACAAGAAAAATTGAAGAACCGTATTTTAGGACAAGGTCATGTCTTTGAACCGCTTGTAAAGTACATAAAAATAGGAGAAGCCGGACTCGCACCGGACAACGAACCCAAAGGAGCATTTCTTTTTACCGGACCAACCGGAACCGGCAAAACAGAAACCGCCAAAGCCCTAGCAGAAATTCTAAACAAAGAACTCCTACGCTTTGACATGAGTGAATACAAAAACAGTGAAAATTTTTTGCGGGATTTGACTACAAAGCTTGATAAAGGATCAAATGGAATAATCCTACTCGATGAAATAGAAAAAGGCAACATGGAGATATTCGATTATTTCCTGCAAATCCTTTCCGAAGCAACAATAACCCACAATCAAAAGATTTATGACCTATCAGAATATTATATAATAATGACCTCAAACATAGGCAGTAAAAATATCATGGGCCAGGATAACTTCGCTGTAGCCAGGCGAATAGTAGAACGCCTAGTAAAATCCCACTTCCGTCCCGAATTCCTAGGCCGAATCCGTCGCGACTGCCAAATATGTTTCAAGCCTCTAGAATACGAAGTAATGCAGCAAATAGTAAAACAAAAAGTAGAAACAGAAATACTCCGCCTCCATAAAAAAGGCTGCAATTTATCCTATGACAAAAACATCCTCCCCTACCTAATGAACGAAGGAGTAAACCCTGAATTCGGAGCCCGCCCAGTAGTACAAACTACCCAAAAACACATAGCCCTAGCCATAATCAAAGCAAATAAAACCATAGGAGAGCTGACTATTAGTGACAATCAATTAATACTCGCATAGCTATATAAAAACCAACCCTTGAAAGTAGCTATGACTTTCAAGGGTTGGAACATACAAGAGTTTTTAATTTTTAGAGTGTTATTCTATTTCCGGCAATAAAAACTCCTTTTCCTGTAGAACTATTTCTTTTATTGACATAAGGCAGTCTTCAGATATTTGATGATCCTGGAGAGTTTTAGTCGTATTGAAAACACCTAATTCGACCAGCATATGTTTTTGACCAGCCAGGAAGCATTCAAGCTTAGATCCGAAAATATCAACTAACATTGAATTCATATAATCCTGAACCGCCCGAGCATCTTGTATTCTGTCAGCCTCGAAAAATTCGAGAATTGTATTAGCTAGAAAACCAGTGAAACACGCACTGTTAAGCAAGAATCCGTCATAGCCAGCTTCTGCATAAGGCATGCAATCAAATTCATTGCTGCCTAAAGCAAACAGTTCTTTTTCGCGACTTAGAAAAACTTCAATGATTGTTTTCCTACGAACAAGATTGCCTGAACAATCTTTTACTAAAATCACTTTTTGATGTGTGATAATTTCTTTGAAAAGATCAATTTCAAGTGGATCAGATGAAACTCTGCCGATATGACAAAGAGCAATTGGTAAAGAGCTTTCTTCAAGCACCGAAAAATATAATTCTTTCAAATATTCTAGTTCAATTTCAACCGGGGTAAACGGAAAACTGATTACCGCCATGTCGATACCGCAGTCTTCAATACGTTTGATATTATCAATCATTAGTTTTGCCGGATTATCCGCAACCAGCATTGACAGAATCATTCGATCCTGATTGCTTTTAACCACTTCTGCCGCCAAGTCCATTCGCATTGAATCGGTCATTAAATGACCTTCCCCATTAGGACTTGCCAGAAAAAGCCCCTTAATTTCAAGCCGCACATGATGTTCTACTAGGTGTGAAACAGCTTCAGTGTCTAACTCCAAGTCCTCTGTAAAAGGAGTAGGCATTGCAGACCAGATACCAGCGACATTTTTACGAATTATTTCTTTCATAATTGCTTCCTTTTTTTAACAGTTTTCAACATATTGTGCGGATTTGCAAAGAAATGCACGGCCCGCTTTTACCGCTTTTTTATTTTCCCATAGGCATTCCTCCTTTTATTGCTTTTTGGTATTTTATCTTGACCTCTGTCAATATGCTGGATGCATATTCGCGTGTTTGCCGGAGTCCTTTGGAATGAAAATCTTTTCTGGTCAGATCGAGCTGGTGAACGACATTCTGGATTGCCACAACCAATATCCGAATACGTTTGAGTCCTTGTGCCTCTTGAGAAGATTTCAACGCTGAACCCAACTGTTTTCGCACTATTTTGACTTTATGCGAAGGTCGTGCTTGACGTGAATTGCGAAGACTTTTCACTATTTTGCGGCTACCAGTTTCTAATAATTCAATAATTTCTGCATAATGGTGAGTTGTTAATTGTGATCTTTCTCTAATACTGCTATCTTGGCTTTTCATTTTGTAAGTATTTCCTTTTGCGTTCGCGATTTATTTACGGGCTATGGTGAAAGCCCATTCGCGAAGCAGGAAACAAAAAAAAGACGTGCCGGCAAACGGTGCAAAAACACCATTTATACCGGCACGTCTCACTAAGAGTGATCTAAGCACTCTGTTAATAAGCCACACCAACTTGCCATATCGATCCTCGATCACGAGGACATATGACACGTCGCTTTAATTTTCTAATTATTTAATTATCTACTTTTTTACCTCCTATACCAAAGTTTAACCAATAATTATTTCGTATATCATAATTGAATATCCGATTCACATGGATCATAGTGCGGATGATCGACTTTTGGGATTCGCATGCCGCCGCATAAATACATTGTGGAAGGCTCCCACATGATTGATATTTTGGAAAAGTAACCTTTTTTAGCCTTAAATTACTTGGCGGCATCAAAGCAGTTTTACCAGCTAGACTAGAAGTTAAAAAGATAAAAACAGCGCATGTAACGATATTTTTATAAGCGTATATTCTCCTCACAATCTTTCTTCTCCTCATTTTGTGTTTACTAGTTTCAGGTTCTTTAATTTATGCGTGGCGCAGTGGGCTAACAGGCTTACCAGCTGATGATGTTCGGAATTAGGAGCACAAGAGATTAAGAACTCGGCTTCGGGCATTAGGCGTGCGTAACGGCGGAGCAGGATGTTGATGTTTGAACCGCTGAACGTTGAACCGTTTACCATATAAATTGCCATGCCGTTGACTGGTATTGGAATATCTATGCGGACAGGGTTTTCCAGCTTGGGCTTGGTGTTGCTTGCGCTTGAAGCTGTCGGGAGTTGGGTTTCCATTAAAGTCATTTCGGCGTAACTACTCATGGTGACAATAAAAAAGATTAACAGTAGAAATACTACATCCGTCATGGCTGACATGCTTTGGGATTCTTCTATTGGCTTTAAAGGAGGCATTTTCATTGTTGAGTGCCTCCTGACTTTTCGGAGATGAGAGCAGATATTTGAACTTTGTCGTAACCGGATTGGGCTATAGCATCCAAGACTGTCGAAATATAATGATGTTTAGTAGTGCGGTCTCCATTGATTATTATTGAAACGTTCGCGTTACCACTACTTGCAGAATATAATAAACCTTCAAGTTTGTTTTTTACGTCAGTAATAGGCATAGTGTGAAAACCTACCTTGACGGTTCCATTTGAGGAAATATTGATCATCAGCTTTTCAGTCGGTAGAGATTTAATGGCAATACCTGAATTTACCTGAGGTAGAGTTATTTTGGAGTCGAGTTGTTCGCGATCAAAACTGGCGGTGATAACAAAAAATATAATTAACAAGAAAATAATATCAATCATACTGGATAAAGACGCGCTGGAAACGCCGTCTGATCTTTTTGAAAGTTGATATTCTATTTTCATATATTTACTGCCATCTATTTTATGCTTCAAATGTTAATGCTGATTTGTAACTCTAGATTCAGTCAAAAACACCAATTCCATAATATCACACTTATTGTGTGTTTTCCAGAAGGGTATTTAGTATATCCTCGGCGTGTTCGTTGCTTTCCTGTAGACGTTTTTCTAATAAGTTGGTGCAGATGGTTGATGCTGCCAGAGCGGGAATGGCTATTACCAAACCTGCGGCGGTGGTGTAGAGGGCTTGAGAGATTGATACCGCTAATACTGAAGCTTTTTCCGGTCCCATGGCTGTGCCGAGTCCCATAAAGGCTGAGACCATACCGGTAACTGTTCCGAGTAGTCCAAGCATCGGGGCAATGTTGCCGCACATCTGTAAGGAGCCTATCTGCCGTTGTACGGCGCGTCCGGCTTTGCCGAGAGACTCGCCAGCGGATTCAACCATGACCTTTTCGCCTTTGTGGTAATTTTTGAAAGCTCCGCAAAGCACGTTGGCTATAACAGAATTATGCCCTTCGCAATGACTATAGGCATCATTAAGATTCTTGTCTGCAATATGACCGTTTACTGTAGTTATGAGTTTTTTGCTTCCGAAATTGCCTTTACGCAATGCTAAGACAAGATATGCTATCAGGGCTATGGTAATGGTGCTGGTCATAAACAATGCCAGCCAAATCAAGCCGCCGAGAAAGCCGCCACCAAACACGACTTGAGTAAAAAACGAACCGCCAGACTGTGCAGTCTGGCTAGTTGTTTCAGTCCCCAATTCCTGAGCGAAAATTACTACAGGTAAAAAGCCTGTTAAAATTGTTATAAGTTTTTTCATATCTACCGCCTATTTTTTGGCTAAAACACTTTTGGATTTTTTCTTTTTGGCCTTTCTTCTAGTATTAATTATTCTAGACTTTGTCACAGCATCATCAAGTCCCTGATCTGCGGCTTTTTGAAGTAGCTCCCTTGCTTTCTTTCGGTCCTTTTTTGTTCCTTTGCCATAATACAAACATCGGTATAACATATACTGACCGCCTGCATTACCGGCATCAGCGGACTGCTTAATAAACGTAAAGCCTTTGGATTTGTCTTTCTTGACATTAAGGTAATATGAACCAAGTATTGCTCGTCCCAACATATTATTTTGATTCGAGGCTTTTTCTGCCCATTCCACTGCTTTTTTAAAGTCTGCCTTGACTCCAGTTCCTTTCATATAATAGAATGCTAATTTAGCTTGTGCAGGAGCGTATCCTTGTGTGGCTGATTTTTCTAGCCATTCAAAAGCAATTTTTGAATTATATTTTGCGTTTTTAAAACAAATGCTGGTAATATATTGTGCCTCAGCATTGCCAGCCTCTGCTTTTGACTGAATTGCTTTTAGCACCATATTGTAATATTTAACTGCTTTTATTCTGTCTTTCTCTACATCTTTTCGACTCTCAAAGTAATAATTTGCCAGCATAAAACAGGCTTGAACAAATTTTTTATTATTTCTGTTTGTAACTATTTTTTCAAGTTTTTGCTTGGCTAGTTCATATTGACCAGTTTTATTGAGGTTGCTTGCCAACGCAAAATCAGTATAATCATCAATTTTATCAGCATGCAAACTACAAAATAAACATGATAGGGCTAATACAAATATTTTTATGGATACTCTTTTCATGATAATTTCAACCTTTATTTCATCTTAAGTCTTTAAGTTAAAGCTCGCTTCAGTAGATTGCCGCAGGTGTTTTGCAACCATAAAACTCAAATAATTTTAAAATAATGTTAATTTCATTTTCCCAGAAATCTTTCAAAAGACATTTTAAAAAAAGAACTTTAAAATTTATCATCTGAAAGTTTTTATTTTACTATTTTAATTTCATTACGTCTAAATGGATTTTTATCAAAATCTCTTTTCCCTGTAACCTCACCATCTTTATTCCATTCATACCCTATTTTAATACTTTCATTTTTTGCATTTAGCATCACAAGACCTTTTAGAGTTCTCGTAGGATAAAATAGCACTAGAAAATATTTCTGAAGTTGAAAGCTATAAAGAGCATAATCATAACCTTTAGAATAAAAATTAGCGTAAAAAAGAAGTTCAGATTTATTGTAATCATTAACTTGCTGTATATTATTGTTGTGTATTCTTACCTCTCTCCAATAGGTCATGCCAACAGAATGTAATGAAAAAACATTGGAATTAATTCGTTTTATTTTTATCTTATATTTTGCTTTGTTTTTGCTACCTGCATTGCCGAAAAAGCGCATAAAAGAAAGTTGGCTAAGCGCAATAGCATAATACTTTTCAGATTTTTTGATATAATCATTCTTATTTATTTTTTTACCTATTGGCTTAACGGCTTTATTTAAAATTTTGCCTTTTACATTTTCTATTAATATGGATTCGACTATCCCATTTAAAATTTCAACTTTAATTATTTCTCCATTATTCCGAATGATTTTACATGACTGCTTACCTCCTTTTAATAATCCATATTCAACGGAAACAGAAAAAACAATATCATTTCCAATTTCTATCTCATTAAATTGCCAAGGAAATGAGATTAAACGATAGTACAAACTAGCATTATCTGCATTTAATGTAAAACATGACAATATTAATATTGATAATATAAAAAAACGGTATTTGGTATTCATAATATTTCCCTTTGTGATTTACATATTAGAATTTAATGTGTATGGGTTATTGCCAGAATACAAAATTGTAAGAGTTCCTTGGGTAGTAGTCCAGTTAGTAATAAATGCCGCTGGCGTGCTTACTCCTGCCGAAGAACCTACTTCTTTGGCTACTGATGTACAGTTTCTATCACTAGTATTAGTTGCATCATGTTGAACCACTCCGTTGTCAGTGATCTTAATGCGAGTCCCTAAAATATAAGTTCCCGGGCTTGATTTTAGATTTTTTGTTGTGCTTAGCCCATTGTTAAGGTTTGTAAAACTAATGGAAGAAGTTTCAGAATCGTCATAGTCGTGAGCGTCATCATTATTTACTTCCCCCGGTCCTGAGGTTCTGTATGGATTGTTCCAGTCAAAGTTAGGATAAAATCCAAATTTTTTGTTTAGAACCAAGCTATACGATTGTAATTCATTAGCTTTTAAATGAGATAAAGCAAAATCAGAAACACTAAATTGCCAAAAAGTATGTCCCACCGAAATTTCTTTATCTAATATACTAATAATTCCTACTGGACCTCCATATGGAGACTGAACGTATAAAGTAAATTCGCACTCATATACAGCTACATCAATGCTTTGTGTTGAAGTCCCACAAGTTGCTGTTATTGTAAAACCATCTTCGATTTCTGATGTATCAACAGTTTTTGTCTCTCCAATACCAGAAACTCTATCACTAAACCATTCATCGCCAGAAGTACTCCATTCTGGAGTATTTGACGGCCATGAGCAGCCTAAAGGATCTACAATTGCTTTTACACTTAAAGAATCTCCAACTGCGGCATATAAAGTTCCTGTTACGCTTGAATAATCTGTTGCTGTTCTTAGCTTCGCTTGAACCTCACTAATTCCCACAACTTTTAAAGTTGCATTTTTAAAAGTTATTTCTGCAGATGGAGATGCTTTAGCTTTTATGGTATATGTGCCTGGATCTGGGGTTTTATAATTAGAAGATGGAGATACAGGACAACTAGTAGATTCAACAAGAAAAACAGGATTAGGAGTATAATCCACTCCTGCAACTTTATAAGTTGTAGAAGTGGCAGACAGCAGTGTCCAATCACATTTTTTTGAGCCAGTTGGATCAGCAACATTTAAAAACTTTTCTTTCCCGTAGAATGTAATACTGCCGCCTGCAGGAATCACTGCTTCGGTTGGATCAATATAAAGCTCTCCATCACGTCTACTTTTTAGTGAGTAGGTAGGCGTTGTTCCACCGCCACCGGACTGAGTTATTTTCCCGCCTACCACAATTGTAAAAGTAACATAGTTGAAGTAATTACCATCAGTTGTCTGTGTATATGAACTTTTCTCGTTTGCAGAGACTATAGCCTCTTTTATGCCTTGCCCCCCAGTTACGCTAGCCGTTTTAAAATACCATCCCGACGCAGCACTACCGGATACGTCATTATCCGATAAGCTTGTAAATGGAGCAGAGTATTGAGATTGATTACCTTTTACTCCACTAAAACTCGTAGCACTTACATTCGCACAAATCGCGACCATTGCCAATACACTAGTCAATCTTTTTTTCCACATAACAAGTATCCTTTTTTTGTTATAAATTAAATTTTTTGTTTAGAGTTTTATCGTGAAATTTTTCAGTTTTAGGGTCCAATCCTTCAAGCTTAAAAATTCTATTGAATTGTTTTATCTGAAAAGAGTCTGGAGCATTTCTTTTCAGTTTTCGATACATTTTAAACATTCCTTTTACATCCCCCTGTGAAAGTTTACACATTGCTATTGACATCATAACTCCATTACGATATTTTCCCTTTGGAAATTTTTTCAAATAAATTTCATTGTAATGTAGTGCCTGTTTTTTTGTGGTCGTGCTCGCTGCATAAAACGCAGCGAGTCGGCGTAAAGCTTCCTCCTCAAAACTCGTTCTTTTGCTGAGTTTATATATTTCCCCCCATGACTGTTGCGCAATTTTCACTCTTGATTTTCCTTCTTTTGAGCCTCCTAGCATTTGTGAACAATAAGCCATTCCAATACTACTTGCAAGCAATAATTTTTTATTACCTTCGGTCGCTAATGACTCAAATAGTTTTTTGCTTTCTTTGAATTTTTCCATACCAAAAAGTAATTCAGCATAAGCAAGCATTATTTTATCACGCCCTTTAAACTCTTTTCGTTGTTTTTCATCAAATATCATTTTTTTCTGTTTGCAAGCAGCCTTTAAACGCAATATGACGTTGGGAGTATTATCTGCAATCAATGCCAATATTTGAGGATCAAGTTTGCCAGCTTTGTCCCAAAGCTCAGAGGCGCCTTCATAATCTTCATTAAGATATTTACAAAATCCCAGAACAAAATAACAATTTTTCTCTTTATCGGAAACGTACCATGATGGAGCTGCGGCTGTGTTGTATAACTTTAATGGGTCTTCTTTGTGGTAGACTGTACGCCGCCATTTGTTCAGGGTTGTTGGCTTCTGGGTTGCTTTGATTTGAGTTTTTAAGTCGTTTGACATTGGCGCATAAAGACTCATGGCGTTGCGTTTTTCTCTGGCCTGTTTGAACCATGTCAGGGCTTGGGAATAATATTTCTCGGCATCTTTGGCGTCCCATTCTTTTTCTAAAGAAATCTTGCCTAATAACATTAAAGCTTCGCCACGATATAGGCCTTCAGGATTTGATTTAACAAATTTATTGAGCTGGTCTTTGGCTTCTTTTATTGCTTTTTTCGGGTTTAGGGTCGGGTTCTTTAATAATAATTGTGCTTTCAGATAACCAGCCGCTGCCGCGAATTGACTCTCGGGATCGCTTTCTTCTATTTCATCACATAGTTTTATTGCTTCATTAAAATAACGTGGAGATTTTGAACGTTTTACGATTCTTTGTAAACGACGAAGTTTTACATATGAAGCATAGGTTGCGCCAAATTTCTTGCTTAGCTGTACTTCTTCTATTTCCAAAGCTAAGTGCTCTGCTTGATCGCGTAATATCCGCCATGAGCCCTGCGTGTCAAGAGCTTTACTGCCCTGACCGATTGCACCGCCGCTGGCAGTTGATTCATTTATGTGTTTGGCGAGAATTTGTTTAACATTTCTTAAATATGCATTAGCACGTTCGGTTTCATTGAGGTCGAGCAGGATCTCAGAGTATTTCATGCAACTGAAAGCACGTTCGTAATCACGCTTGCGTCTTTCCGCCCAGTTAAGAAGCTGTAATGCACCGGGCAAATCTTTTTTGAGAGCTTTGATATGGGCGTTTTCGAGCAGACAGCGCAGATATGGAATAGCGACTTTCGCAGGCAGACGGTCAAATCCAGACGGAGACGAAAATTTACTCAAAACTTTTTCAGCTTTTTGCAAATCTCCTTCACGTCTATAATACGCCGCCAGTTGTGCCGTAGCAGTACAAGCAACAGCCCGGTCTTTATCTTTAGTAAGTTTAGTAAGAGTTCTCAGGTTTATCCCAGAATCATCCCCAGCAAGCAAAGCAGAATTCAAAGAAATAAAACAAAATAAAGTTAAAATCATCAACACAGGTCTAAAAAACATCCATTCCCCCCAAATAAAAATATAACAATTTTCTAAAAAGTAAAATTTATAAAGTATAGTACAATAATAAAGTTTTAAACAAATTCAAGAAAAAAGGTAGAAAATTCTTATAATTAATATACTTTATAGTTAATATATTAAGTGATGAGGTTCTATGTCGGAGACAAATAATATGATACAACAAAGGGGGACTCGACGCTCGCATCTTTTAAAAACTTGGTTGCCTTTCGTTAAACTCAGGCTCAGCCTGCGCAGAGTCGAGAGCGGAACTATTCAATAGCGCAACTTTGTTGCTTAAGTTTCGAAATTAGAGATTTCGACCAACGCTACCCGCCGGACTGTTGGCTTTCGCTTTGCTCAGCCTCATTGCAAGCAAGGTGGATTACGGGCCGCGGTCAAGCGGTTTTTTATTTTACTAGGAGAAGATGTGAAGAAGAAAAAAAGATTTCCAATAGAGATAGTCATAGCACTATCAGTAAACTTAGTAATAATATTATTACTGCTACGGGTATCTTTTGCCCCGCCTCCGCCACCACCAGTAAATGTCGAGGTGGATATTAGTAAATTCAAACTCCCGAAACCTGAAATTATTCCTCAGCTAAAGCAGGAACCGGAAAAAACTCAAACTAAAAAAATAAGCGTGGCAGAAGCCAGCGCGACTAAAGCGGCAAATGATAAAGCCTTAGTGGACGCGGCTATGAATGATGTTGTTCCACAGGACATCAGCGAAGCAATCACTAATGACCAGAGTGTTTCGCAGAAAAACGAAGAAGTTAAAAATATAATTAAGGACATGAAGCTCTGGAATAACCTAAAATCTTTTAAATCAAGTAAGGAAAACAGTTCACTTCCCCCAGGATTGCAGACAGGCGCGTCTTTCAAAGCCAGAGGTAATCTTTCTTCCCGAAGACGTCTATTGAAGCGTTACGGCGGAGGCAAAGAATCTGAGGACGCGGTCGCAAAAGCACTAAAGTATTTAGCTGAACAACAAAACCCAGACGGTAGTTGGGGAGGAGCTCAAAGTTTCAAGACTGGAGACGCCGCCGCATTGAGTGCATTAAGCTTATTGGCATTTCTGGCACACGGGGAAAATTTCACATCTAAAAAGTATGGAGAAAACGTTACTAAGGGAGCTGATTTTCTATGCAAGCTGGCAGACATGCCGGATATAGTGTTTGCCGGGAAAGGTTTTGGTCATGCTATACTTACTTATGCTTTAGCAGAAACCTATGCATTAACTGGTAGTTTAACTTTAAGACGAAAACTGGAAAACCGTTTGAAGGCTATTATTGAACGCCAAAATAAATTTGGAAGTTTTAATCTCAACTACGATAATTCCCCTTGTCCAGTACCTGCTTCAGAAGAAGATGCCGCCAAAGTTCAAACAATGGTCGGTGAGCCGCTTTGTGACCTGTCGCTGTTAGGCTGGCATATTCAAGCAATGACCGCGGCAAAAAATGCTGGAGTAAAAGTCAAAGGCCTTGACAAAGCTTTACAGTTATCCCTTGAGGCTTTAGTAAAAATCCATCAGGCGGATAGAGGCGGATTCAGTCAAGGTATAAATATGAAGCGTTTTTCTTTTGACCCTAATTTAAACGCAGTGGGTCTACTGGGAACGCAACTGCTCAGCGCAGGAAGCAGTTCTCCGGCACGCCGTGCTCGGAAAATATTAAAAGAAGACGGACATTTACCAAACTGGGAGCGCGGGAAAAGTTTTCCGCTTTATCGCTGGTATTACCAGACACAGGCATTGTTTCAGGTCGAAAAAGGACGTGGTAAAGTATGGAAAAGATGGAACACCAATTTAAAAGCGGAGCTTTTCAAGAAACAGGATACTGATGGCAGTTGGGGTGTACCCGGCGGCGACAAAAGTTTTCAGCTCAAAGACAAAGAAGATTTGAAGCTTTACAGTACCAGCTTGTGCGCCTTGATGCTGCAAGTGTATTATCGTTATCTGCCAAGCTACAGCATCGCAGAAAGCGCGGGATTCAGGAATGCCACTGCCGATGATCTGGATCTGGGCAAAATGGGTTTGATTACCATGCTTCCCGGCGGAGCTGATCCTTTGGCTAGTATAATTCTCGGCATGGGACCTACCGACATGAAGCCAATAAGCTTTGGCGTTTTTAACGGAGCCCCGGCTTCTTCAAAAGCCCCGCACGTAAAAGATGAATTTAAGCTTTACAGTAGTTTCTCTTCCACTGTCCCCGTACGCAAAGTGGAAGAGTGGCCGCAGTTACTTCAGCCAAACCAGCGTATAACTTTATTTATAGATGAACTGGTACCTGAAAACTTCAAAGGCCATTTACGCTTGCAACTGGCGTTAATGGGAACCAAAGAAGCTGCTTTCGCTTCAAAAATGAGCATCGAAGCAGTAATTAACGGCAAGCGTCTTTATAACAGTAAACTATTGAGGGATAAAAATTTAGTTGAATTACTTATTCCCGCTGGACACTTACAGGTTTTCGGAAACATCCTGCAAATCCGTAATAACGGCACCGAAGCTTTAGCATTTGACGCGGCAAAGCTGTCAGCAATTTCCAAAGTCGGAAAACCGATTTATCTGGCAGCTGAGAACTTCAGTCAAATACCAGAATATATAAGAGGCTTATTTACAGTTGGAGTATTTACCGCCACGCCAAAAACCACGTTAAAAGAGATTGGCAAACAACTCAGTTTAATCAAGGCATCCAAAGCCAAAACAATGTTGAGGACTCAAAAAGTACCACTGGAAAGCTTTACAAAAATAGTTAAAAAGTTTGCCAAGAAAGTAAACTTTTGGGAACTGGAAAATTCCAAGCAGGCGGAAATCGTGCGCAAGATAAAACCGAAGGCACGAATAGTTTTACAGCAAAAAGGTTCAGAGAAAGGCGCATCCAGCTTTAGGCTTTCATCATATGTCGATAACTGTCAGGCCTTGATCAGTTTAGCTACTATCGGCAAATATTCTCCTAGTGGAGAATATTGGGGACGATGGACTTCTCGCGGCACAGAGTCCATGGGACAGAATTTCCAAAAACATTATCTGCGTCAAGCTGGACGTCAGATTGTAGACTGGGTCGCTTCCGGGGGAACAGCAGTCACTTTAAGTAATATCGTCAACGGCGGCAAGTTTTACGATTCCGTTTTCAAAACTGAACTGCCCGCACTCTGCGCGCTTCGACAGGCCTCAAAACTCTTTGAAGGCAAACCAAGGAAGTTGCCAGCAAGCATTTATCCTAAATACGGAGAAAAAGCACTTTTTGCGGCAAACGTTTCAGCAGTTTACAATGCTCCAGGAGTTGCAACAGTGGTAGTCGCTAAACGCTTTCCTGTACCGGAAGAAACAGAGATTCAAGTAATCGTTCCATGGAGCGGGGCAACGGAACTTAGCATTGAAAATGGCTTCATTCCTAAAGGTCATCCTTTCGCTGGAATAGGAACTCCATTGAAGATTTCTACAAAGTCAATTCAAATTACTGATAACACTTTTAAATATTCGGGCGTAATGTCGGAGATGACAGTATTCCGTTTAGTCCGCAAGGGTAGCAAGGACTGTTTGAAGTCTATAAAAACTGTTAATTACCAGCCTCCAAAGCCTAAATTTGATTTGCAGGCCGCAAAAACACAAAGCCCAAAACTCGATACTGAATTAAGACATGTGTCGTATCGTCATCCAAATGGTTTTATCGCGTCGTTTGGTCGCAATGTCAGCTTTAGTCGAATGCCCGCAACTGCCGAGAAAGGTAAATTCAAACCAAGGGAAAGCCAAAGTGTCGAAGTAACTTTTGCGTTGAGTAAGAACAACAAGCGTCATGACAGTGCTTATATTCAATTAGGTAAAGGAGATGCAAAAGCGGAATTTATGAGCTTTACAGTCTATGCCAGGATTCGTTCAAAACGAAGAAGCTCAACATATCACAGCATTCCAATGCGCTTTGCGATTAACGGAAAATGCTTCAAAATCTATGTGCCAGTGAATAAATGGCGGCGTATTATAATAAAATTTGATGAAAAATTCCCTCCTCAAAGCTGGAAGTCATTACGCTTACTTGAGCCGGGAAGGATTACAAACAAAAAAATAATGGCCATTTCATACGAGCTTAACGATATAGCTGTTTACACCAGCACTCCAGCCCCAAGACCAAAGCCAAAAAAAGCAGTTAGTAAATCCAAAAGAAAGCCTAAACGTAAATCAAAGAAAACAAAATCTAAAAAGAAGAAAAAATAAAATTAGCCAAGACCGACCGATATCCGACCGAGACTAATTGCTTATATTACCTCATTGCGACATCTCCATGTTGTTTTGAGTTTCTTGGCGGAAAACAATATAGCAGTTAATCCGCTTTTGAACAACTGAAGTGTCGCACTTCAAACTTTAATGTAGGGAAGTATAAAGTCATAAATAAATGAAATTAATAAGTTCTGATATATTTTACATGTATGACTCCGACCGAACTCCGACCGAATACTCCCCGACCGAAGACTCCCCCGACCGAGAGACCCGACTGAACCACCCGACTAAACCTAATATATCCACCAAAATGCTAAATCATAAGATTTCTTACTTATAGTAGTGCTTTTTTGTAATGGAATATTATGTATGCAAAGTTCGTTACTTTTAGTAACATAAGCACAATATTTCCCGCTTAATGATACTTTCCCATTTTTTCCAGAAAAAAGTTTCTCCATCGGGAAAGTATTAATTTTATAAATAGCGATACTTCCTTTCTGGAGTTCCAGCGCAGCCATAACTTCATTATTAACAGAAAAAGGGAAATACCCTGCTCCTAATTTTGTTAATGTCTTCTTTGTATTTTTTAGATGTGTTTTATAGACAATAAAATCCATCCCTGTCTGCTTAAAGTCATCTTGATAGCGGCCTACATAAAAAATATGTTTCCCTTCCTTGTCCCAAACAGGCCCCCCTCCCATATAAGGACCAAACGGCAATATGGGAGTCGAAGGAGGGGTTAAAGTAGAAAAACGCTTATTCTTGATATCAAAAACCCCGATTTGTAGTTGATAATGCTTTTCTTTTGCAAAATAAAAAGCAATTTTATCCTTTTTTGGGGATAAAACAGGCTCTCCAATATGGTAAATATTTTTATCGTTCAACAAAAAATCAACCTTACTTGTGCTAATATTCTTTACCATTAGAGTGACATAGCTATTGTTTTTTTGGCGCTGTGGGAAATACATTAATCCAGCTTCTCTATCTACGCAGAAACCAGAATAAATATTATAATAATTTACTGGAGTATCAAAAAAAACTACACTAATTTTCCCATTTACATAAGATTTTTTAATATTTGGACTATTCTTTTTAAGAACATAAATCTTTCCATGACGTGTTATGTGTACGCTGTCATATCGACTCAACATATTAATTTGATTGATATTAGAATCATCGTCATAATATACTAGACCCAGCTCTTTATTGCCTATAGAATATACAAGAATATCCTTTCCTAAAGAAAATATTGAAAAACAAAAAATAAGCAAAGTTGTATATATTATCTTTTTTTGTACAGTATATATCATCATTATCTATATACCTCTATTGTAATTTCATGGACCTTGTATATGCCATTTGCCCATTCTCCTGCATTTCCCTTGTACCATTTCCATGTCCAAGGAAGAACTGTAGGAGTTTTGTTATTCGCACCATAAGTATTTTTATTGGTAGCATCAATTACTGTGCTGGCATGAAGTTTCAGAGAGCCCATTTTGTAAAAAATAACATCACCCCTTTGTATCGAACCAATATTATTGGAACTAAATGTCTGGTTTGCTGGTTTTGTGAGTGTGCGAATCCATGTGCGTCCAGATATTGAATCATCAGCGCCTGAATATCCATTTCCCGTATTGTTGTAGGCATGTACGACAGATCCAAAACAATTCCAAGCGCTGGTTATTCTCGGAGTTAGCCCATATTTTGTTTCAGCTTCCCAAAACTTTACTCCATCATCTGTTTTATCCGTTTCACAGCTTCTGTCATGTCCAAAATTAAAATAATCCCTTGCGAGATGGTCTTTAAAAATTGTAATTGATCGTGTATCAAGAATTTCGCTACCTGTTGCTGTAAATTTTAGTCTTAAATCAACACTTCCTTCTGTCGCAGGAGGTGAATAGGTAGTTGATGAAGATGTTGCGCTAGCAATAGTTCCTTTGGCTGCAGATAGGCTCCATTGACCATCAGAACGAGTTGCCCAATTGCCTACTACACCTAAATTATATGATCCAGTAGTTCCTGATTTTACAGCTTGACAATCATAACGATCAGATACCCATTTATTAGAACTACCATTTTTAGCAGGACTTGTTATTTCTACAACATAAGCAATGGCTTCTGCAGAACGTGCAACATCTTCGGTGGTATATGCTGTAATAGTATATCGACCTGCTGTTGGCGGATCAAAACCATCGGGGACAGGATCTGGATTCCACTCCATATCAGTCCAAAGGGAAGCGTTCAAGACAATTGAGGACGCTTCTACATGATCATCATCAGAGTCTTTCCAATTTTTATTATTAACTATCCAAGTACTTTCTATTGGAGCTCCATTTGCAGATACGGTTACGTCTGTTCCGGCCTTTACTATGCTTTCTGCCTGTGTTAACCAGAAAAACTTTTGCTGTAATGCCGCACTCCATGTTAAAGCGGTACCACCACCACTACCACCAAGCTTTCCACGAACTGAAAATGGAAAACTGCCTGTTGCCGGATATTCGGTATGAATAATAGCTAATTCTGCGCTAGCTATTGATGAAGTATTATAGCGAATTTCAGCTCCTCCTGTAGTGTAGGTTGCATTTGTATTAAAAGAACAACCTTGAGCTTGACCAACGGCCGCATACATATTAACGTTAGGGCCAGGACTCCATCCTGTATTGTAATCTGTTTTATGTCTGTCATTACGTGTTATTGTTGCGGCGATTACATTAATTCCCAAAATGGAAATGCTCAACAAAAGGAAAATCTTGCTAAATTTCATAAATTTACTCCTTGGTTTGCTCTTTTAAATTTATACTCTAATACTTTTACATAAACGTCATTTTTTTCTTTTTTAAATTTACTAAAAAGCTGTTTTGCTTTTGAATATTTTTTTTGTTTAATCAAGCATGAAACAATCCTATAGCTTGCTTTTCGATAATAATCATAGCGTCCTATTTTTTTAAACCTTTTGATGTATTCTTCGTAAAAAGGAACCGATAAAATATACCCTTTACTAGTGCCGCAAAGAGCATTAGCATAATTAATCAGGGCTGTCCCATAAATAATAGACTTTTTAAGTTTTTTCTTTTCTAAAACCCATTTATAACATTTAAAGGCAACTTTTTTGCCATCTGCTTTACAGTCTGCAATATTCCCCTTATTAATCATACACAATGCTTTTACATATAAATTCTTACTCGTTTTAAATATTTTATCAAACATTGCTTCAGAGTCTGCAAAGCGTTCGAGCATAAAAAGCAGAGAGGCATAATTGATTCTCAATCGTTCGTTTATATTTTTAACATCAACCAACTCTGCTTCAGAAAAAATCAGTAACTTAAATCTACATGCCGACATTAGCCGTATCATTAGACTCGGATAATTAGAATTTGCGGTTCCTACCGTATCATCTAGTGCAGGAAGTTGTTCCCAATATCTTTTTGCTTCATCATATTTACCATTTGAGAATGTCAGAAACCCCAAAGCAAAAATACAATTCTTCTCTTTGCCTGAAATGTACCACGAAGGAGCTGAGGCTGTGTTGTATAATCTTAACGGGTCTTCTTTATGGTAGACTGTGCGTTTCCATTTATTTAGGCTTGTAGGCTTCTGAGTTGCTTTGGTTTGAGTTTTTAAGTCGTTGGACATTGGTGCGTAAAGGCTCATCGCATCGCGTTTTTCTCTGGCTTGTTTGAACCAGGTTAAGGCTTGGGAATAATACTTTTCTGCGTCTTTGGCGTCCCATTCTTTTTCCAGTGAAATCTTGCCTAATAACATTAAGGCTTCGCCGCGGTATAAACCTTCGGGATTTGATTTGATGAATTTATTGAGCTGGTTTTTGGCTTCTTTAATTGCTTTTTTCGGGTCTTCGGTCGGGTTCTTTAATAATAATTGTGCTTTCAGGTAACCAGCCGCTGCCGCGAATTGGCTTTCGGGATCACTTTCTTCTATTTCATCACAGAGCTTTATTGCCTCGCTGAAATAACGCGGGGACTTTGAACGTTTCACGATGCGTTGCAAACGGCGGAGTTTCACATAAGAGGCATAAGTCGCTCCAAACTTCTTGCTTAGCTGTACTTCTTCTATTTCCAGAGCTAAGTGATTTGCCTGATCGCGTAATGTCCGCCATGAGCCCTGTGTGTCCAGAGCTTTACTGCCCTGACCGATAGCACCGCCGGTAGCGGATTCATTTATGTGTTTGGCGAGAATTTGTTTAACGTTCTTTAAATATGCTTGCGCCCGTTCGGTTTCATTGAGATCGAGTAAGATTTCAGCGTATTTCATACAGCTGAAAGCACGTTCGTAATCACGTTTGCGGCCTTCCGCCCAGTTGAGTAACTGTAGAGAGCCGGGCAAATCTTTTTTGAGAGCTTTAATATGGGCGTTTTCGAGTAGACAGCGCAAATACGGAATAGCGACTTTTGCTGGTAAACGATCAAATCCAGACGGAGAAGAAAATTTACTCAAAACTTTTTCAGCTTTTTTTAAATCCCCTTCACGTCTATAATACGCCGCAAGTTGCGCCGTAGCAGTACAAGCAACAGCCTTGTCTTTATCTTTAGCAAGTTTTTGCAAAGCTTTTGTGTTAGTAGATTCACCAAACACTATACATGTGTTAGAAACTACAATAACCAAAAGCACTAATTTTCTAACATATTTCATACTGTTTCCTTATATCACTTGTACTGATAGCGTTATTTAATAGTAAATTTCAGCTTTGGAGAAAAAACGTTACTATACGACTTTTTTTTCTTAATTGGATCATTTTTAATAATTGTACGGCGCCCCTGAACGATATAACTTGCTGCCATCGTAAAGTCAAAACGCTGTGATAAGTTGAACCTATATTCAAGAAACTCTCCAGGCTTAATCTTTTTTGCATATATTCCAAAAGGAGATATTCCTTTAAGCATTTGACGATCCATATCCTTTTGGAATAGTAGCTTAGGTATCTTTTCCCCTGAGAGATCAGTAACTTCAAAAAAATATTGTAAGCGTGAACGCATTAAAGTTAATTTTAATTCTTTGTTTGAAATATTTTTAATCCTTACTATAGCAAGAACAATATAACCAAAGTCAAAAAATTTCACTTGAGGTTTAATTGCTAAGGCAAATCCGAATGTTGGCTTTCCATAAGCAAAAAGTTCACTTTTTTTGTCAATTTTACCTGGACTTTTTCCAAAAGCACAAACTGCGGTAAGCATGAAACAAATTAATACTAAAAATACCAGTTTTACATTTTTTTTGTTATTCATCTTTCATTCCTTTTGTTATTTATTTTTCATTCCTTATTATCATTCTGGCGTCCATTGAGCAGGATTCATAACCTTAGTCCAATTTGGATAGTCTGACGCATCACTTGTTGAAGTAGGTTCTTTGGTGTCGCCACTTAAACTCCATATTGTACCGCTTTTAGTTGCAGTTCCATTCCATCCCCAAGATGTAACTTTAAGCGGTACGTAAATACCCCCTAGTGGTTTATACATAAGGTACATCTTAAAACTGTCACTTACAATTGCTTTTAAGTAAGATGCTGGTAAAGCTACAAAGGGAGAATCGGCAGTATTTCTATCTGTATCATACCAGTAGCCAGCTGGTCCTGGATCTAGACCAGGCCCAGTTGATCTTTCCCAATGAGTAGCATCAATTTGACGTCTCCTTAGTCCTGTATACAACTGAATCCACATAGTAATGCCCAAGGTAGGCGAACTAAGCAAAGGATGTGAGAGTTTTATCCCAGGTATTGCGTATCGATCTCCATAATATATACGGGCTTGATCTAAACCAATTGTCCCGGTGGTTGTTGAGACACTAATATTGGGTTTGATAACAGTAAATGGCTTTGTTTTTATAGTGGCACTTTTAAAGCCGTCATCCTCTGACCCGATTGTAACGGTAACAGAAGGAGTTAAATCTGTTCCAGACTTATACCAGTAATAAGTAGGAAGAGACGCTGTAGATAGATCAGTTGTTGTAAGGTCTAGACGAATTTGAAGCGTTGTCGTTGGATGCACAGTCCAGGATTTTATATGACTTCCCGGGATAGTCCAGCTTACAGAAGAAAATGTTGCCCCGGAAACCACTAGGTTATTAGGTTCCCCGATAATCATTGTTTTACTTGTTCCAGATGCATCAGTTACATCTGTATTATTATGGGCTATTTGAATTACTGTAATATTAATGGCTTTTGTTGAAGTTCCGCAACTGGCGACGATCTTATATGTTCCAGAACCAACTGTTGATTTTATGGATGTACTTGGTCCGTTTAAAGAGGTCAATATTGTTGCTGGGGTAGAAGATCCTGTAACGCTCCAAGTAGGATAACTATGGGCAGTTGGAGGGTCTCCAGCCATGTAAGTCGGCCAAACATCTGGATTGGGTGTTGCTACAATAGTAGCGCTTTTCCCCTTGGGAATAATAAGAGTTTCACTAATTTTTGGATCATTAGTTGTACTGCTTGCAGTTGTTGCATTAGGTGCTGTACCATATGTTGCCAAAAGAGATGCAACTTCCACAACCATCAATTTAGCCGTATCTGCTTCAGGAATTGATATTGCATCTCCTCCATCTGAATGAGGTGCGGCTTCTATCCAAAACTCTCCTGCAACATTAGTTGGTGGGAAAAAAGAAGGATGCGAGGGGAGCCATGTAGCACTTGGAGGAATCCGCCAATAACTGCCACACCTCCTAGAACCAAAATTATATAAAGTAAAGACAGCTGTTCCATTCAAAGGAACTATTTGCTCGGCATTAGTAACAGCTAGTGTCTCTAAAAAAGTAGCTGTTATAGAATAGGTAGAAGTGCCTCCTCCTTCTCCTCCAGCCCAATATGTTCCATGCAGTTTCGCTGTAAATAATTCAACACTATCTTCTCCAGCTAATCTTATGCCAGTAGCACTAACTATACGACATGGCATCTCAGTGACATTCTTTTGGTCGATATTATAAGTCATTATCCAGAGACAACCCGCATCAATATTAGCACTTGTTATAAGCCACGGCCAGCCTATCCACTTAGTAAGGGTGTATGTATCCCTATAGTCGGTAATCGTAAATTCTTCATGGGCGCCCTGCTGGAGTATATTGCCAGCTTTTGATTCCGTCATTATTAATGTTTGAAATGCTAGAAAACAAACCAGTATTAAGCCTAACTTACTTTTTATTCTCATTTTTACTCCTCTCTAAAATAGTTTTTATTCTTTTAAATTCTTCTGAACTTTTTTCAATACGCTTTGCTAATGCTTTTGTGTAATGACCTTCTGGAAACTTACGCTGCATTTTTTTTAATATCTTTGAGGATTCATTAATTTTTTTAGGAGAAAAGTATCTCATTGCCTGTCGATACATTATTTTCTCTACATAGAGGCCCTTAGGGTATTTTTTTAATATTTCTTCCATCATTTCTGCCGCTTGTTTTCTTGTAGAACTACCATTGTCCAGATAGCATAGCATCCTAAACATAGCGTCCTGCTTAATTTCCTTGGACTTAGTTAGTTTTATCGCTTTTTGAAAATATTGTGTAAGTGCTATTCTTTCTGTGTATTTCATATATGAAGTTGTCATAGATTTACATATTGCAAGTCCAATATAAGAAAGAGCTTTTTCATCATTTGAACTTGCTTTATCATTTACAACTTCGTTAAGCAACTCTTCCATTTGAGAAAAATCTTCAAGCATATAATAAAGTTCCGCAGTCTGGATTCGTATTTTATTGCGCTTGTTTTTTATTAATTTCTTTTCCTCTTTTGTAAACGCCATCTTTCCATAACGTGCAACCGCTTTCAAGCGCATCAAAGCATTAGGCCACTTAGCAGCTTGCATTTTCATAATATTAGGATCGAAAGTGCTCGCTTTTTCCCATAGAGATTCTGCTTCTTTATATTTTTCATTAAGGTATTTGCAAAAACCCAGGATAAAGAAACAATTCTTTTCTTTATCAGAAACGTACCATGATGGGGCAGAGGCTGTGTTGTATAATCTTAATGGATCTTCCTGATGACGAACTGTACGCTTCCATTTGTCTAGGGTTGTTGGCTTCTGGGTTGCTTTGGTTTGAGTTTTTAAGTCATTTGACATTGGCGCGTAGAGACTCATGGCGTCGCGTTTTTCTCTGGCCTGCTTGAACCATGTCAAAGCTTGAGAATAATACTTTTCGGCATCCTTGGCATCCCATTCTTTTTCCAGTGAAATCTTGCCCAGTAACATTAAGGCTTCGCCACGATATAAACCCTCAGGGTTGGATTTGATAAATTTCTCAAGCTGGTCTTTAGCTTCTTTAATTGTTTTTTTCGGGTCTTGGGTAGGATTCTTTAATAATAGCTGGGCTTTCAGATAGCCTGCCGCAGCAGCGAATTGGCTCTCGGGGTCGCTTTCTTCTATTTCTTCACACAGCTTTATTGCCTCGTTGAAATAACGGGGAGATTTTGAACGCTTCACGATTCTTTGCAGACGACGAAGTTTTACATAAGAGGCGTAAGTCGCTCCGAATTTCTTGTTTAACTGTACTTCTTCTATTTCTAAAGCTAAATGATCCGCCTGATCTCGTAATGTACGCCAAGTGCTTTCCGTATCCAAGGCTTTACTGCCCTGACCAATAGCACCGCCACTGGCGGCAGACTCGTTTATGTGTTTGGCTAAAATCTGTTTAACATTCTTTAAATAAGCATTGGCACGTTCGGTTTCGTTGAGGTCTAGTAGGATTTCAGCATATTTCATGCAGCTGAAAGCGCGTTAGTAATCACGTTTGCGTCTTTCTGCCCAGTTAAGAAGCTGTAACGCGCCGGGTAAATCTTTTTTGAGAGCTTTGATATGAGCGTTTTCGAGCAGACATCGTAAATATGGAATAGCGACTTTTGCAGGCAGGCGGTCAAATCCTGACGGAGATGAAAATTTACTCAAAACTTTTTCAGCTTTTTTCAAATCACCTTCACGTCTATAATACGCCGCAAGTTGCGCCGTAGCAGTACAAGCAACAGCCTTGTCTTTATCTTTAGCAAGTTTAGTAAGTGTCTTCAGGTTAATTCCAGAATCATCCCCCGCAAACAAAGCAGAATTCAAAGAAATAAAACAAACTACCCCTAAAACTACAGTCATCAAAACACGTCTAACAAACATTAATCCCCCCAACTAAAATATAACAATTTTCTAAAAATAAAATTTATGAAGTCCAGTACAATAATAAAGTTTTGAATAAAATCAAGAAAAAAGGTAGAAAATTATTAACTTTAATATATTTTATTCAGTGCAAGTTAAATTTAATATGGAAACAACTTGTACGAATGGTCAAGCGGTTTTATATAAACGAGGGCGACGTTCGCCGGGGGGATGAAGTGAAAAAGATTATCTACATTTTTATAATACTGAATTGTTTATCAACAGCTTTCGCTCAGGATTCGCTGGAGATATTTGATGAATCGAAAAAGCTTGAAGACCGAGTAAAGCTTTTAGAACAAATGTCCAAGGGCAGTGAGCGCAATCAAAACTATTTTAAGCTAGCTCAGTTGTGTTTTCAGAAAGGCAGATATGAATTCGCGGAAAAACTGCTTAATGAATTTATTTCCACAGCAAAGGATAGCAAGGGAAACAGTAAAAACCGTTTGAAAGCCGTTGCCATGCTCGAATACCTCATGCGTTACGGTCCGAAAAGCATCAAAAAGACCTTGAAAGAAGCTCAGGAATTACAAAGCAGCAAAGGGTCACTTAAGAAAACACTAAAGTCATGTCTAGTACTGATTGGAAGGGCACGGGACTGGAAAAAACGTTCTGTATCACAATGGAATGAATTGGCGGATGCGGTATTAAAGGTTCTCAATAAAATTAACGATAATGGGAAAAGCATTACATCATCTAGGATTACTTTGTTGAAAGTTAAAGTTTATGAACTGCAAGGCAACAACCAACAAGCTGTTGAAATACTGCGTGAATGTATCAAACAGTATTATCCAAAATTATTAGGCCGATTCTATCGTTTCCCACGCCGTGATATGGCTCCAAGAAGACTGCTCGTTGCTCTAGGCAAACAATACACCGCACAAGCTGACCGGGCTAGACAGAAAAGAGAAAAGAAACAACTTTACAGTAAAGCAGCTGGGTGCTTTATAAAAGCCGTAAAAGGCCTAAAAAACGACCACATTGAAGTTGTAAATGCAAAAGAAAATGTATTACAATGTCAGGAAGCTCTTAAACTTTTAGGATACAAACTACGTTTACCCAAGAGCCTGCAGGCAACTGCAAAAGATTCTGCATATTTACTAGAACAAATGATCAGGCAGAAACGTTACAAAGCTGCCTTGAAAGCAATTGAAATTGAGCTAAAAAAGAATAAGAAAAAACCGAAAGTAAACCTTTTACGCCTTTACGCTAATTCTCTTGGTGGGAATAAGATGTATTCCGAAGCGCTAAAAACCTATCAGCAAGCCGCCGAACTTAAACCTGACGATAAGCTTTTGCGTCAGGATATCCTCGCAAGCGCGAAAGCTTTTTATAAAGTTGGAGCGAATGATGAGGCAAGAGAGTTGTTTGCGTTATTTATCCAAATCGCCCCAGATCATCCTGACACAGAACAAGCTTTATTTCAGTGTGCTAATATTTCCATGCATCAAAAGAAATATGATTATGCAACTAAATATTTCATAAAATGTGCGGACAAAACGGCTAAGATTCCATTAAAAGCTAAAGCTTTATTTAATGCGGCTCAAAGCGAATACCAGCTCAAAAGCTATAATTCTGTTCTAGGCATAATTTCAAGTGCTAAAGATTTTGAAGATTCTCTGTCGCTAACGTTGATACGGGATTTTACACTATTAAAAGGACAGGCATTGTTAAAGCTGGCGCAAACGCATACCGCGCCACAAAACATTAAATACAGCGAGAAGGCTTTAGCAGAATTCCAAAAGCTAATCAAGCTTGACAATATGCCGCCGCAGATAAAAGAAAGAGTTATTCTCATGGCAAGTTTTTCCGCAATCACTGCAGAAAAACCCAATACAGCAATAAGCCTATTAGAAAAATATCTTCTTAAACATATAAAGGAAACAAGCGCGCTACAGATTGCGGATCGTTTATTAGAACTTTATTTAAAGCACAAAAAATATAACTCAATCCAGAAGTTAGCTAAAAATATAACAGCAGATTATCCACTCGCATCAAAAAAACGCGAATTTGTATTAAATATTGGAAAAACATTTGCAAAAAAATCACTCTTTGGACAAGTATTAAAAATTTATGCTAATTTTATACAAAAAAGTAAATTTGACGAAAACTTTCTATTACAAATTTCAAAAGTACTGTTACAGAAAGAGTTTGACAAGAATCGTTCTCAAGCGGACAAATTGCTGATAGATATCTTTGTTGTAAATATGCCTTTAGCTCCGACTGCTCCATCGTCAGGAGAAGTATATTATCAGCTGGCAAACGCAAATTTCCGACAAGGTAATAATAAAGCATCTTTAGATATACTGAACACCATGCTTGCGCAAAGAAAAGTATATTGTTATTTCGAGGTAAAAACCTTACATGCTAAAATGATGCACAAACTCAAAAAATATACTTCAGCGATAAAAGACTGTCAAGACATGCTGCTTGCAAATCCTCCAATGGAATTACGCAAAGAAGTAACTTTGTATCTAGCCGATTCATACAGCCAATTAGGCAATGACAAAAAAGCAATTGCCACAGCTTGGACAATAGTACCGTTAGTACCAAAAAAACTTTCTCCTACAGAAAAAATAAAAATCCAAAAAACATTAAAATTAATCTATTCCTGCAGTAAAAAAATAAACTCAAAAATAGATCAAAAAGAATCCACCGAAATCTACCAAAGCATGTTCCCCAACACCAAAATCTCAGAATAATATTGTAATTGATATGCCATTCTTCATTCTATTATCTTGTCTGTGCTAATGCCCCACTTGAACTCATTGATTACCTCCATATTGCATAGCTGCAAGTACATCTTCAAACATAAAGTAAAGATTTATAACTAAATTATACCTAAGTTTCGAAATTTGTAGTCAATTATTCAAGTGGGTAGCGCCCGTAGCTTGACCACGGGGCCCCCGTTACCGCAATGAGGTTAATTCCCCATATTTACCAGCATACGGCTTTCCCGTACTGGGCGGTGCCAGTGAAAATCGCCCTGTTAAGGGAATAACACTTTCAACCTTTATTCGCTTGATATAATTTAAAGATGTCTTTCAGCCCCATATTATTAAAGTGCTTGATTTCGACTTTATGATTGTCATGTCGTGAAATTCGTTTGAATTTCATAGACCTTAATCGTCTTCTTACCATTTCTGATAATTTTCGGAAATCACCATAGCCAGTGGTAAAGTCCTTAATAAAATAGTTTGCTGTTCCAACGATAATTCTATTTAAAGTTTTGATTGTTTCAGCTAAACGCCGAGCCATTGGAATCAGCGCGTTATTGGAAAGAATCAGAGCTGTATATTACGAGAACGCTTAAATTGCCGGAATTAGATTAAGAAAAAATTTAATTAGTGCCAGAACGAAACAACGTT
>Ga0307988_1000504_pt1 | contig 26938 bp, 25 predicted proteins | sample EllFjometagen183_FD_203166 | JGI IMG/M metagenome (GOLD analysis project Ga0307988, IMG submission 203166) | Marine microbial communities from Ellis Fjord, Antarctic Ocean - #183 | ecosystem: Environmental > Aquatic > Marine > Unclassified | place: Southern Ocean | collected 2014-10-08 | reverse complement strand
TTTGCCTGCGGCTTCCTTCAGACCTCACCTCGCGGTGACAGCCCTTGCCGTCCGGCTAGCGATTCCCCTTATCGGGTTCGCAGGAGACTTTCACTCCCAAGTCATTGCGCCCTGCCGGGCGCACCATAAAAAAAGAGCTCGAAGTGAAACACTTCGAGCTCTTATAGTTTTGAGAGAATATTTTCTCAAATACAGCTTAGAGACCTTTCCAGTCGCCTGGTTTGATTTCGTTACCGTATTTAGCTTTAGAAGCTTTAAATTCTTCAATTTTCTTGTCCCAGTATGCATAAACATCTTGAGAAAGAGTAGGAGCCATGTCCTTGAAGAATGCTTTAGCGCGTTCGAGTTTCGCAACCCATGCGTCACAACGAATGCTGAACTGATAAGTGTATTCTTCTAATGAATAATCATCACCAAGAAGATCTTTGAAAAGAACTTTCAGGTCTTCATATTTAGGAATGAATCCAGTTGGAGTTTCATATGCTGAGTATTCGCCATAAGTACGTCCTTCGAACCAATGCAACCAAACTTTCTTAGCAAGTTTACTTGTGCAGAATTGACCTTCTTTATTAAGAAGGAAATAGTTTGTGCTGAAAACTTTCGGACATTTATCGCCGAACTGCTTACCGAAGTCAATATTGTTTTTGACATAATCGCCAATCGGATAAGTGATGAAGTCCAAGTTAGCCATTGGCTGAGGAACACGAACCCCTTCCTGACCGATAGTCGCAGAAGTAGTTTCAGATTCCAAAGTACAAGCTTTCATGATAATTCCATCTTCCCAGCTTACTGATTCTTCACAAGGAACACAAGTGTCACTGTCACGTCCGCCATAAAGCACGCCGTCAACTACAACACCTTCTTTGTCATTCCATGCACTGTCAAGATTATTCAAGTAATCCATACGGAGAGTGTAACGAGCGTTACCATGAGAAATAGGATTTCCACAGTCTTCAGTCCAGTCACCGGCGAAGTTAACACCAGATTTAGGAGTTTCAACGTTCATTCCCTGCCAGTATGGATTGCTATCCGAACCAGTAAGAACGTTTGAGAAGATCATTTCTTTTTCTTCCATCAGAGTAGAGAAGATGACTGGGTCATCGTCAGCGTTTACGTCTTTAACAATACCAAAGATACCGCATTCAACGTTTGCCGCACGGAATTCACCGCCGATATTTTTGAAGTAAGCAATGTCATCACCAACGATTTTTTCGCCAGGAACCATTGCAGTAGAAGTTTTACCACAAGCAGACGGGAAAGCGCCAACGAAATAAGTTGAACGAGCTTTTTCTTCGTTTGGAATGCTCATAATGAACATGTGTTCACAGAGCCATCCTTCTTTACCGGATTTGTTGATTGCCAAACGCATAGAGTGTTTTTTCAGACCAACAGTGTTACCAGCATACTGAGCGTTCATAGAGAACACCAAGTTATTATCGAGATCCTGATAGATACGGCGGTTCTGCAAGTTTACGCAGCAGCCTTTGTCATCCAATACACCAGCGCTGTGACAGAAACGGAAGAAATCATCTTTGTCTTCCATGTCCATGAAGTGCTGATAACCGCGACGATAGAGAATATCTTCTGAATGCGCAACATAGCAGGAGTCAGTAAATTGTACACAACCGATAGAGAATGGACCATGAGTCGGGCATTCGCAGAAAAGTTTAACGATAGCCTGTTTGCCAACCATGATGTTTTTCATGATAGGGTTTAATTCAGCCATTGCTTTTTCTGTGTCAATACAATTTAGTTTACCCATAGCAGCTATTTTATCAGCTGGAACCATGTATTTAGTGTTAGGTTTGTCACGCGCCTGATCACCAGTACCATCGTAATGCATAGTAGTGTTCGCACGAGCAAGTTTTTTCTCTTCGCCGAGTTCCAGTGAACGGTTGCGAATGTACTCCGCGTCCGCGTCGCTGTCGTCGCAGAAGTAAACTGAATCAGGGCTGCATAACTCAATATATTCACCGAGGTAATTATCGAGTTTTTCATTTTTTAAAGCTGCGAGCTTCGAATAAGTATCTCCGAGCTTTTCTTGTAACAATGTATCATATTTTGACATATCGTTTCCTATTGTTAAGGGGTTTAGTTTGTATATCTATTTCTAATCAGGATATAGTTATCCCGTAATTATATAAAACAGCGGAAATAAATTATATCACAAAAAATGGAATTCGCAAGCTAATTAGGTATTATTTCTTAAAAACTTTACAATATAGGTAACCATTTCAAGACATCTTGAATATTAGCATCCCAAAAGTCCCAGGAATGAACTCCAAGCGATTCTTGATAATGAAGATCATAACCAAGCTGTTGTAGATGATCTCTATAACGAATATTGCCGTCATAGAGAAAGTCTTCTGTTCCGCAGGCTTGAAATAAGTTTGGAATGTCTTTACCGGATTTCTTTAAATCAGTACTTAATTGGAAAAGATCATCATCACTACCGACAAATTCTTCCATATCGCCAAAGACCAGTTTCATATCATGATTAAAGCCATCATGATCTGCCGCAAAACCATGAATATCTGTTACGCCGGAGAGACTTGCCGCTGCTGCGAATTTTTCTGGACAACGCAGGGCTAGTTTCAAAGCACCGTATCCTCCCATAGATAATCCTGCCACAAAAGTATCTTCACGGCGAGTGCTGACGGGGAAAAAAGATTTTACTATTTCTGGAAGTTCTTCACTGACGAAAGTCCAGTATTTCGCACCAGCTTTCATGTCAGTATAGAAACTGCGATGAACATTCGGCATAACAACAATCAAATCCATCCCGGCGACATAACGCTCAATGGAAGTGCGTCTTCCCCAAATAGTATGGTCATCGCTGCAGCCATGTAGCAAGTAGAGGACAGGATATTCAGTCTTAGCTGTACCTCCAGATATTCCAATTTGAGTAATGGATTGCTGAGGTATAATAACGTTCATAGAACATGCCATACCCAATACATCAGAATGAAAATCACATTGAATTAAAGCCATTTTTATATCCTGTTTTAATAAAAAACACCGACACTTTCAAGCATCGGTGTTTAGATTAAGAAAAATAATTATTCCTAGTCAACTTGAGAAAATGTCACTTCGTCAAACAAAGCTTGAGTATCGCTGTCTTTCTTTGCCTGATAGTTAATAATAACTACGACTTTGACATATTTAGTTCCAGGCCAGAATTGTTTATTTGGAGCTCCAAATTTTGCCATACCTTTAATTACAGCACTATATTTTGTCCATTTAGCTGGAGCTGGTTTAGCTGACGCTACGCAGTATTGATATCCGCCGTAATTTAAATGTGCTCTGACTTTAGTACCAGCTTTTAAATTAGCTTTCAGTGGACTTGTTAAAGTTACTTCATAAATATCTCCTTTCTTTTCAAACTTAACAATTTTATTTGTAAGATTGAAATTAGGCAGATCTGAATAATCTTTTTTTGCGTTAAGAGCAATTTTAATTCTTTTAATTAATTTTTTATTCCACTTAGAACAATCTTTTACTTGCAAGACCTTGGCTCCAGCTTTAGCATCCGCTACTAAAGTAGTAAATGAACCTTTAATAATAGTAATATTAGGACGTTGAATTGTTCTTTTCTTAGCATCATAAGACACAAGCCCGATATAGCAAGTTGACTTGTCTGTTCCGGCAGTCTTGATAGAAGCGGAGAGTTTATAAGCTTTAGATGGATCTATTTCGATATGTCCAGGAGAATATGACCAAATATTCTTAGTTTTTCCATGAAAACTTGCTTCGCCAGAAAGTTTATCTTCAGTATTTTGTGATAAAGCTTTATGCCATTTTTTAACAGTAGCGGCATCTTCAGCACCACCATTTTTTACGAGATTTTCACCAGCGACGACAGTGCCCGCGGCAATAACTAATCCAACAGTACCCAGCAAAAGTTTCTTAGATAAAGAATTCATATTCCACCTTTTGTTATTTAATGTTTAATCTAATATAAACAAGTTTTACAAAAATACAAAAAAAACAGAGCTGAAAAAGAATATCTTTTTCAGCTCTGTGTAATACTTGCAACTGTGTCTGCTATTATTTAGCGTTAATTACAGCTTGTGCTGCCGCGAGGCGTGCGATTGGCACACGGTACGGACTGCATGAAACGTAATTTAAACCAATATTGTAACAGAACTCAACGGTCTTAGGTTCGCCGCCATGTTCGCCGCAAATCCCTAATTTGATTCCAGGACGAGCTTCCTGTCCTAAATCAATAGCCATTTTCATGAGTTTTCCAACTCCAGTCTGATCCAAGACTTCAAACGGATCGTAGTCGTAGAATGCTTTATCAACATCTTCAACGTAAGGGATCAGGAATTTAGCTGAGTCATCACGACTGAATCCACAAGTCATCTGAGTCAAGTCATTTGTTCCGAAACTGAAGAATTCTGCTTCTGCCGCAATTTCATCAGCTGTTAATGCCGCTCTTGGCACTTCAATCATAGTACCAATTTTATATTTGGTAGCTTTACCAGTTTCAGCAAATACAGCATTGATTACTTCCATAGCAATATCTCTACAGTAGGTATACTCTTTAACTGTACCGACCAATGGAATCATGATTTCAGGATCTACATCAATACCTTTATTAGCAACATTAACTGCGCCTTCCATGATTGCTCTAACCTGCATTCTGAGAATTTCAGGATAAACTACTGAGAGACGACAACCACGGAAACCAAGCATTGGATTGAACTCATGCAGAGATTCAACCGCTTCTTTTATAGCTGAAGCTTCGATACCAAGTTCTTTAGCAACTTCTTCCTGACCTTTCGCGTCGTGTGGCAGGAATTCATGCAATGGAGGATCAAGCAGACGAATAGTGCCTGGCAGTCCATTCAAGGCTGTAAAGATACCTTCGAAGTCTTCACGCTGAATAGGCAAGAGTTTTGCGAGGGCAGCTTCACGCTCTTCAAGAGTATTAGCGAGAATCATTTCACGCATTGGAATAATCCTGTCACCTTCGAAGAACATATGTTCTGTACGGCACAGTCCGATACCTTCAGCACCGAATTTAATTGCCATTGCAGTATCTGCAGGTGAATCAGCGTTTGTTCTAACATTCATAGTACGAATATCGTCAACATAACCCATGAATTTATTATAGTTAGTGAACAGTTCTGAATCTTCAGCATTCATGACACCATCAAGTACCTGAACGATTTCTGAAGGTTTTACTGCAAGTTGTGCATTGTAAACATTACCAGTAAATCCATCAAGCGAAATAACATCGCCTTGTTTGATGGTTTCATTACCAATAACCATTGATTTGTTAGCATAATTAATTTTAACTGCTTCTGCTCCTGAAACACAAGGACAACCCATACCACGTGCTACTACAGCAGCGTGACTAGTCATACCGCCACGAGCAGTAAGAATACCCTGAGCAACCGCCATTCCGCCGATATCTTCAGGACTGGTTTCAATACGTACCAGAATAATTTTTTCACCGGCTGCTGCCATTTCTTCAGCTTCATCAGCAGAAAATACAACTTTACCACATGCGCCACCTGGACTTGCATTCAGACCACTTGTCGCAATTTCGCCAGTATATTCTTTCAAGTCAAGGATTGGTGCAAACAGTTTACCGAACTCATTAGACGGTACACGACTAACAGCAGTTTCTTTGCTAACCAGACCTTCTTCAACCATTTCAACTTGAGATTTCAACCATGAGAAAACAGTTCTTTTACCTGTACGAGTCTGTAACATGTAAAGTTTGCCTTCCTGGATAGTAAACTCAATATCCTGCATATCTTTGTAATGCAGTTCAAGTTTTGAACGGATTGCTACCAGTTCATTATAAACTTCTTCATTAACATCTTTCAGTGTGTCAATTGTCAGTGGTGTACGGATACCTGCAACAACGTCTTCACCCTGTGCGTTCATCAGGTATTCACCGTAGAACATATTTTCACCAGTAGACGGGTCACGAGTAAATGCAACACCTGTTCCAGATGTGTCACCCATGTTACCGAAGACCATTGCCTGAACGTTTACAGCAGTTCCGAGCAGACCGCGAATATCATTCATCTGACGATATTTGATTGCACGCGGGTTATCCCATGAACTGAAAACAGCATTGATAGAAGCAAAGAGCTGTTCTCTTGGATCAGTTGGAAAATCTGCGCCAATAGCTTTTTTGTAAACTTCGCGATAACGATCAACTACAAGTTTCATATCGTCCGCGCTTAAATCTGTATCGTTTTCAACACCTTTTTCTTCTTTTACAACAGCCAAAGCATGTTCAAAATCATGATGAGGAACACCCATCACAACATCACCAAACATCTGCATAAAACGACGATAGCTATCCCAACCAAAACGTGGATTACCAGTTTTCTTGATAATCGCTTCAACTACAGTTGGGCTCATTCCAAGATTAAGAACTGTGTCCATCATTCCCGGCATGGATTGAGCTGCTCCAGAACGAACTGAGACTAATAATGGGTTTTCTGTATCACCCAGTTTTGCGCCCATTTCAGCTTCCAGCTTAGCTATGTTAGCATCAATCTGCTCTTCCATTCCCGCTGGATAAGTTCCTTTTTCAGAGAAAAATCCACAAGCTTCAGTAGTTATAGTAAATCCTGCTGGCACTGGAAGTCCGATACTTGTCATATCGGCTAAGTTAGCACCTTTACCGCCCAATAATTCTTTTTGTGATGCAGTTCCTTCCGTAGAAGTACCACCGAAAAAATAGACATATTTTTCACAATCACATTTGCAATTACATCCCATTGTTTTCATTCCTTTATTTTGTTATTTAATTTATATAGGAGTTAACTATAACATCTATATGACTAATTTTATTTAACCTTAAACTTCTTAAAAGCCGCAATGATTTTATGTTTTTGCGGATTTGAATTAATGTTCACTAATACATAGGAACCATAAACCATTGCTGGAAATTTCAATCCCATTATAAAAACATATTTATTCTTTGCGATTTTTGTGATTCGTTCTTTCTGGATTTTCAAGTCTGTATTAAAATGATAAGCAGCCACTTGTTTACCGCTAATACCCATTTCCATGGCATCATCAGCGTATAAAATAGCAGCTTGAAGAGGGCGTATATATTCAATTTTTACTCCATTTGCGGTCAAACAAGTAGCAAGGTCGCGTGTATACAGCGAATTATTGCTAACCGAAGTACAACCGGAAATCATAATAAAGCCTATTGTCCCGAACAAGACCGCGACATAACTTTTTAAATTAAACATAATATCCTTGATGGTAAAATATCCACAAACAAACAGCTTTTACAATAGCATTATTTACTAACAATGCAAGCCAATACTATGTAAATAAAATCATTGTTCTGATGATCTAATTAATTGCATATATACTCTATTTTCTTCAATAGCGCGGTGATTATAAAAGTTCAAGATATTTAAATTATGTATTATTTTTATTATTATTATTTTTATGACTTGACAAAATAGCTTTTAACCGTTATTATTAGCATATGCCAATAATACACTTAATTTAAAACAGGATTTTAATATGCCAAGACCATTCAAAAACAGAAAAATAAATGGCTTATTCCATTCTGATTGTTATAAGCCTAATGGAATTCCTTTGTCTATGCTTGAAAGTATTGAATTGAGTGTTGATGAACTGGAAGCTTTACGTCTAGCGGATCTGGAAAACATGTACCAGGATGCAGCTGCGGAAAAGATGGGAATATCACGTCAAACTTTTGGTAATATTGTAAAAGCTGCTAGAAAAAAGATTGCAGATGCAATTATAAACGGGAAAGCACTTCAAATAGTTTCGCGGGGATTAAGCTATTCTGATTCAATAAGATGCTGCCAAGATTGCGGTTTAATTTGGCGCAAAGCTGTTGAAAAACAAAAGGAATGTCCTACTTGTGAAAGCACAAACAGTGATATCCCAGATGAAGCATTCGCGACAAACAACTTTTTTCGCAAAGGCTGTGGCAAAGGTAAAGGAAAAGGGCGCGGTCAGGGAAAAGGTCGTGGCTGTTGTAATAAAAATCAAAACAGAGGTTAAAAAATGAAATTAGTATTCTCATCAACAGGTAAAAATTTGGATGCAAATCTTGATCAGCGTTTCGGTAGATGTTCATACTTTGTATGTTACGACACTGACACAAAAGAAATCAGCAGTGTAAGCAATAATCAAAATTTAAACGCGGCACAAGGCGCAGGAATTCAAGCTGCGACAACAGTCGCTGACTGTGGAGCTGACTATGCTTTATGCGGACATTGTGGACCTAAAGCTTTTCGCGTACTCAACCTTGCCGGAATCAAAGTTATTTCTGGGGTAAAAGGCAAGCTTAGTGATATACTTAAAGAATTCGAAACTGGCACTTTAAAAGAAGCAAGTTCTGCTGATGTCGAAGGACACTGGATGTAGTTTATGAATATTGCAATTGCCAGCGGCAAAGGTGGAACCGGTAAAACAACAGTGGCTCTCAATCTGGCTCATGTATGGGCTAACAATCTTAAAAATAAAGTTCATCTTGTAGATTGTGATGTCGAAGCTCCAAACGATCATCTTTTTCTGGATGTTTCCGCCGCTAAAAGTAGAGCTGTGACTTTACCAAAACCACTAATTGATGAAAAAAAATGTACAGCTTGCGGCAAATGCGCCAAAGCTTGTAACTACAATGCTCTGACAGTTATTGCCAAGCATGTTTTACTTTTTGAAGAACTATGTCACAGTTGTAATGTATGCAGCTATGTATGTCCAGAAAAAGCTATCTCTTATGCTCCGGTAGAGATTGGAAAAATCTATAATGTGAAAAATGGCTTAGCTTTTGGGTTAAGTTGGGGGGAACTTGCGATTGGACAAGTCCAGGCTCCTGACATTATCCGTGAATTACGCGACAAACTTGAACATAAGAGTATAAATATTCTTGATTCATCGCCCGGCTGCGGTTGCGCTGTTCGCGAAACCCTTGCAGGTGTGGATGTTGTTATACTGGTTACTGAACCTACTCCATTCGGCTTGAATGATTTACGTCTTGCTGCTGAATTATCTTTGCAACTTGGTCTTCCGACAGGAATAATCATTAACAGATCTGATGATAATGATAAGATAATAGAAGAATTTTCAAGAGAAAGTAGTGTCCCGATTTTAGGACGAATTCCTTTCGAACGCAAATATGCGGAAAGTTATTCAAAAGGAGATATTTTAGCTGAACAATATCCTGAAATCAAAAGTATCATGCTGAATATATGTGAAAGAATTCAAACTCTATCCAAAACAACTCCTCCTAAGCAGACTTTTCTTTTTGAATCACAAAAAAAAATCAGCGGGGAGATAATTACATCCCACGAACCGCGCGGCAATATACAGGAAACCGTAATCATCAGCGGAAAAGGCGGCACGGGAAAAACAACAATATGCGCAACGCTCGCGGCTTTACGTCCGGGAAATGTATTTTTTGATGCTGATGTTGACGCATCCAACCTGCCTATTTTATTGCAAGGAAAAAGAATTTTAACGCAACAGTTCACTTCTGGAGCAAAAGCTTTTATTGATTACGATAAATGTATTGAATGCGGAGCATGTGCCCAGTCATGCCGTTTTAAAGCAATAGGCAAAGGCGAAGACTTAAGTTATCACATAGCTCCTGAAGCTTGCGAAGGGTGTGGATTATGTGAACTTGTTTGCCCAGCAAATGCCATTGACATGCGTCCTGCCAATACAGGATATTTACATTTATCTGAAAGTAAATACGGTAAATTATCACATGCTTTTTTAAATATCGGAGAGGAAAACTCAGGAAAGCTCGTGACGCAAGTGAGAAATTTAGCATTAACAACTCTGCATGCTGAAAAAGCTTCACATATTCTTGGAGATGGCTCTCCTGGGACAGGCTGTCCAGTAATTGCCGCAATGACTGGATGTAACTTAGCAATTGCAGTAACAGAACCAACAGTTTCAGGAGTACATGACTTGAAACGAGTAATACAACTTGCCATGCATTTTGATATTCCAACTTGCGTGATTATAAATAAATCAGATATAAATAAGGAGCAAACAGATAAGATAAAAGATTTTTGCCGGGAACAAAAAATAGTAGTTCTAGGTGAAGTAGTATTTGATGAAGCAGTTGGTAAAGCTCTGCAGGAAGGTAAACACTTATTGGATGCCCCACCCTGCCCGGCACGAACAGCTATTGAAAATATAAGTAAACAACTCGAATTAAATTTTAACATATAATCAGGAGAATCAAAAAATGATTATCGCAATCCCAGTAGCAAATGAATTATTGTGCATGCACTTCGGTCACTGTCAAAAATTCAGATTTTTTGAAGTTGACGAGAACAATGCAATCGTTAAAACAGAGGACAAGGTACCACCTCCGCACGAACCGGGAGTTTTACCACAATGGTTAGGCGAACTAAATGTTAATTTGGTTATCGCTGGCGGCATGGGTATGCGCGCACAGCAACTTTTCACCCAAGCTGGAGTCAAAGTAATTACTGGAGCTCCCGGCGCGAGTCCTAAAAGCGTAGTAGAAGCATTCCTTGCTAATACCCTTAAAACAGGCGATAACGTCTGCGATCATTAATAATATAGAAGGAATATAATAATGGCTGAATGTAATAGTAAATGTGGTTCCTGCGAATCCGCGGGAACTTGTAATTTAAAACTAGAAAATAAGATGTCGGCTATCAAGCATAAAATAATGGTGCTTTCAGGAAAAGGCGGTGTTGGAAAAAGCTCTGTAGCTGTGAATCTCGCTGTTGCTTTGGCCATGGACGGAATGAGAGTCGGTTTGTTAGATATTGACTTCCACGGTCCAAGCGTACCAACCATGCTCGGCTTGCAAAAAATAAAACTGGTCAGTGATGAAGACGGTATTATTCCTGCTGAAATCCATAATTTGAAAGTTGTATCAATATCCATGCTGCTGCCGAAAAAACAAGATGAAGCTATAATTTGGCGTGGCCCAATGAAAGCTGGAGTTTTGAAGCAGTTACTCGAAGACGTACACTGGGGTGAATTGGATTATTTGATTATGGATTTCCCTCCAGGCACTGGTGATGAAGCTTTAAGCGCCTGCCAACTTGTCAGTGATGCTGATGGCGGTATAATCGTTACTACTCCGCAGGAAGTTTCATTGACTGATTGCAGACGTTGCATATCGTTCTGCCGCAAACTTGAACTGCCAGTCTTAGGAGTATTGGAAAATATGAGCGGTTTTGCATGCCCTGACTGCAATAAAGTATTTGATATTTTTGGTTCCGGTGGCGGAGAGGCTATGGCAAAAGATAATGATGTTGCATTTTTAGGGAAAATTCCAATTGACCCTGATTTAGTATTAGCTTGTGATACAGGCCGTCCATTTATCTACCATTCACAAGATAAACCAGCAGCAAAAGCTTTTTCTAAAGCTGTTGACAAATTAATCAAACAAATTAAAAAATCTTAACATCATGAATTCTTTACGAATAACAACTCTTATTGAAAACACCGCACAAGGCAAAGGGCTATTAGCTGAACATGGATTTTCTTTGTGGATTGAATACAACAATAGAAAAATTCTGTTTGATACTGGTCAAGGATATGTGTTAAATGGGAATGCTAAAAAACTTGGTATTAATTTAAGTGATGCTGACGCAATAGTATTGAGCCATGGTCATTACGATCATACTGGCGGTTTATTTAAATTGGATAATCTGGAGAATACTACAATATTCACCCATAAAGATTCTCTTTTACCTAAATATTCTAAACATCCCAATGGCAGTGTCCATAAAATTGGTATGAAGCCTTTCGCTGACAATAAACTGAATTTCAAGTTTAATGATAAGCCGGCAGAATTATATAAAGGTTTTCATTTAACAGGAGCTATTCCAAGGAATAATGATTTCGAGAATACAGGTGGTCAATTCTTTTGCGATGAGGAATGTCTGGAAATTGACAAATTACTTGATGACCAGGCAGCCTTCATTGAAACTCCAATTGGCTTATGTGTGATTTTGGGTTGCGCTCATTCGGGAGTAATTAATACTCTGGAATACATATCTAAACTTACAAATACACGCAACATTCACACTCTTCTTGGCGGAATGCATTTAGGCTCCGCCTCAGAAGAACGCATGGACAAGACAATTAAAGGATTAAAAAGATTTAATGTACAGAATCTTTACCCTGTTCACTGTACAGGATTTAATGCTAGCGCACGCTTGATGCAAGAGTTTCCGAAAAGTTACAAGACATGCAAAGTTGGAACAATTATAGAAGTATAAATCAGGAATCTTAAAAACTTGAGGTTAGTATTAAAAATATGAAAAAAGTTGGAATTATTCGTTGTCAACAAACAGAAGATTTATGCCCAGGCACTACAGATTTCAAAGTTGCATCTGAAGGCAAACTTGCATTTGCACATACTGGTCCAGTTGAAGTTGTAGGTTTTATCAGTTGCGGTGGCTGCCCAGGAAAAAGAGCTATTGGCAGAGCAAAAATCATGGTTGACAGAGGTGCGGAAGCTATAGCATTTACTTCCTGTATCTCGAAGGGAAACCCCATCGCTTATCCATGTCCTCATTATACAAATATGAGAGATGCAATTATCAAAAAAATTGGTTCTGATATAGAAATAATGGAATATACACATTAAACAATAATTATCGTCAGTTCTGAAATGTTTGCAGAACATAAAAAATTATATCTTTAACAGGAGGTAAATTATGCCTGGAAGAAATGGGACAGGACCTATGGGCGCAGGAGCAATTACAGGAAGAGCAGCTGGTTCTTGTGCAGGTTTCGCGGCACAGGGGTTTGGATGTGGAATGGGAAGAGGCGGACGATTCGCTAATCGCGGCAGAGGCTTCGGCTTCAGAAACCGTTTTCCCGCAAACCAAACACAACAAACAACTCAAATATCCACAGAAAAAGAGTACCTTACGAATGAGGCAAAGGCTCTTGAAAATGATTTGGAAGCAATTAAAAATCGTTTAGATGAATTAAACAATTAATAGTTATGTCTATTAATTATTTATCAAAAGGGTGTCCCGAAACAGGAGCGCCCGAATTTTGATTTTTTATAATTATGACAAAAATAAATAAAAAACTTAATAAGATTCGCAATCAAGTACATCCCCAATGTATAGCTTGTAGTTTAACAAATAGAAATGGACTGCATTTAACATTTGATGTAGTTGATGATAAAAGCGTTAAGGCTGATTTTCAATACAATAAAGTTTTTGAAGGTTATCCGGGAATACTTCATGGCGGAGTAATTTCGTCAATTTTAGATAGTGCAATGTGCAATTGCATGTTTGCTCACGGGAAGGCAGCTGTTACTACCGAAATGAACATAAAATTCCGGCATCCTGTTGCAACATGCAGGAAAGCAACTGTATCGGCTAGAATTGTACGATTTTCACATTCTCTATATTTATTAGAGGCTGAAATTGTCCAAAATGGAGAACTAAAAGTTACTGCTAAAGGTAAATTTTATGATCAAGCTAATTTAGTTGATACTAATTAAATCACAAAAAAACAGGAAAATTTAAATGACAAAATTACCAAAATTAGTTAGAGAAGCATGGGAAAACCGGGACGGATTCGCAATATTGACTACTGTGGACAAAACAGGAGTTCCTAACAGTGTTTATATTGGTGCGGTTGAATTATATAAAGAATCAAAAATTGTAATTGCTGACAATTACTTTGACAAGACTAAAGCTAATATTTTTAACGGTTCTAAGGGATCATTTCTTTTTATCACTAAAGAACGCAAAGCTTATCAGCTGAAAGGGACTTTTACTTATAGAACAGAAGGAAATATTTTTGATTTCATGAAGTCCTGGAATTCTGATAAACACCCCGGACATGCCGCGGCAATATTAGAAATCGAAGAAATCTATAGCGGTGCAGAAAAAGTAGCGTAAAAAATGCCAAAAACTTTCCAAAAAAAGAAAATACTCACAATATCAGTCGCTCATTTTTTCCATGATATTTATCAAGCGTTTTTCGCTCCAATGATGCCCTTATTGATGGCTCAATTTGGACTATCGCTGACTGCTGTCGGGTTCTTAGACATAGCAAGGCGCGCGCCATCATTGGCAACACCGCTTATTGGATTGATTGCAGATAAAAAACCAATAAAATATTTTATAATTTTGACACCCGCAATCACTGCTATATCAATGAGCCTAACAGGAATAGCATCATCATATTGGGTATTGTTTATTCTTTTATTTATCGCTGGAACGAGTGCGGTTTGCTTTCATGTTCCCGCGCCTGTATTGATTAAATTCTTTTCAGGCAAACAGATAGGTAAAGGAATGAGTTTTTATATGTCATGTGGAGCAATTGCCGGGACTGTCGGGACGCTTCTCATTACATTTGTTATATCTTCATTTGGCATGGATAAATCTTATATCCTGATGCTATTTGGTATTGCGACATCTATTGTGCTTTTTGTAAAACTCAAAGATCTTCCATCTATACATATGGCAAAAAAAGCCTCTAAGAACAATACATATAAGTCTATTAAAAGTTTTATACCATTTTTTATTATTCTTGGACTGATTATGTTATTTAGAGCTGGAATGAATCTTTCTCTAACTCTTTATCTTCCGGTCTATTTAACTGAAAAGGGAGCATCTTTATGGTTTGCGGGAATATCTCTTTCCATACTGCATCTTGCTGGTGCATTCGGAATGATTGCCGTAGGTCATATTTCGGATAAATTTTCGAAGAAAAAACTTCTGTTTATTCTAACTCTTTTATCATCCTGCGCAATGTGGGGATTAATATATTTCAGTGATAATAAATTAATGATCCTACCCTGCCTGCTTGTTCTTGGAATATTGTTGTTTTCTTCCGCGCCAATAATCCTTGCATTAGTTCAAGAAAATAACTCACACCGCCCCGCATTCATCAGCAGTATTTATTTTTCTCTTGGATTTTTTATAAATGCAACAGGAATTTTCCTAATTGGTCTATCTGGTGACAACATCGGACTGGAAACAACATTTAAACTATGTGCGTCAATACCCATAATTGCTTTATTCTTTATAGCTTTCCTGCCTGAAGAAAAAAATCAAACCTAAAAAAAAAGCCTCACTTTTATAAGTGAGGCTTTTTTATTATTTTCTAATTATCAAAAGCTGCGTCAAATTGCAGATTTGATGGTGAAAAATCAACTTTATTGACGAACTCACAGGCTTCTTGAGCACCGTATTCTCGTTCCATGCCGCAGTCTTCCCATTCTACTGATAATGGACCTGTATAGCCGATACGGTTGAGTTCACGGATGATATTTTCAAAGTCTACATCGCCATGTCCGAGGCTACGAAAATCCCATCCCCTGCCCGCTTGACCAAAATCAAGATGCGAGGCCAAAATTCCAGTTCTACCATCTAACTGTAATGCCGCGTCTTTCATATGTACATGATAGATACGATTAGAGAATTCCTGGAGAAATTTCACGGGGCAAACCATTTGCCATAATAAATGACTTGGGTCAAAATTGAAACCAAATTCAGGACGATTATCAATCGCGTCCAAAGCACGTTTGGCCGTGATGATGTCAAAAGCTATTTCAGTCGGATGGACTTCCAAAGCAAATTTCACGCCGCATTCAGCAAAAACATCGAGAATTGGATTAAAGTTTTCAGCAAAAAACTTAAATCCTTCATTGAGCATTTCTTCGCTGGCAGGCGGAAAACTATAAATCATGTGCCAGATTGATGAACCAGTAAAGCCGTTGACAACTTTAACTCCCATGTTTTTAGCGGCCTGTGCAGAATATTTCATTTGCTGAATCGCCCATTGGCGTTTGCCTTCGGCATCGCCGGCAAGTTCCGGTGGTGCAAACATATCTGAACGTGAATCGTTATTTAAGTCACAAACCAGCTGACCCGCTAAATGATTACTGATCGACCATACTTTCAAACCGTGTTTTGCTAAGATAGCTTTTTGTTGTTTACAGTAAGCCGGATCTTTCGCACCTTTTTCCACGTCGAAATGATCTCCCCAACATGCAAGTTCCAAACCATCATAGCCCCATGCTGCGGCTTTTTTTGCTAATTCTTTCAATGGCATATCAGCCCATTGTCCAGTGAACATAGTTACAGGTCTACTCATATCATCAACTCCTTTTTAGTTTTAAACTTTCAATTAAATCAGTGAAGTCCATTTTTGATCTGATTGTGAACTTTTAACGACTTTTTCGATAAAATTCATGCCATCAACGCCATCAGCTACATCCGGAAAGTCAAGCATTATTTCGTCTGGAGTTTCACCAGCCTCTTTTGCCAAAATAGTATCAGCAAAATTTGAGTAATGATTAGCAAAAGATTCCAGATAACCTTCAGGATGTCCAGCAGGCACACGGGTATTACGTGCAGCGGCTTCGCTTTTGTTATTTACATAGTCGTTACCGCGGCTCCAGATTTCAGTTGGTTTATCCATTGGCTTAACTAATAATTGATTCGGGTGTTCCTGATACCATTCGAGTCCGCCCTCTGAACCATAAATCCAGATTTTCAAACCGTTTTCTTCGCCAATGGATATTTGACTACAATGTAGAACTCCTTTGATGTCATTTTCCATTTTAAGCAAACAATTGCCGTCGTCGTCCAATAAACGACCATCGACAAATGCAGTTAAATCAGCACAAATATCTGTAATTTTAGAAGCTGTGATATATTCTGCCAGATTAGCGGCATGAGTTCCAATATCTCCGATACAACCAGCCGCACCGCTTTGTTTCGGGTCAGTACGCCATGAAGCCTGCATCTGACCATCTTTTTCAATAGCCTTAGCCAACCAGCCCTGCGCATATCTTACTACAACTTTTCTAACTTTACCGATATCGCCTTGCTTCACTAAATCTTTAGCCAACTTTACCATTGGGTAACCGCTGTAAGTGTGCATCAAACCAAAAGTCTTTCCAGATTCCTTAACGACTTTTTCAAGTTCAACAGCTTCTTCAACAGTCATGGTCATAGGTTTTTCGCACATGACATTGAATCCTGCTTCGAGAGATTCTTTAGCAATAGGAAAATGCCAGTTATTTGGAGTAGTAACAGCAACAAAATCAATACGTTCGTCTGCGGGAAGAGACGCTTCGTTAGCGAGTAATTCCTTATAATCACTATAAACACGGGAAGGATCGAGATTAAGTTCTTCACCCATCTGTTTGCTTTTAGCTGGATCAATATCAAAAGCTCCGGCAACTATTTCTATCTTGCCATCCATGCGAGCCGCTTTGCGGTGAACATCACCAATAAATGCTCCAGGACCGCCACCGACCATAGCCATTCTAAGTTTGCGTTTCATTTATGTACCTCCAGTTTTGTTAAAAAGTATTTAATTGTATTAAGATAAATGCTAAAAAAGATATAGCCAACTGATAAAAACTATTTTTTCTTGAAAAAATATATCATATTTACCCAAAAAGCAGTTAATGAGAAAATCTCATTAGCTGCTTTGGTAAAAAAATAACTATCCATTCAGCAATGAATTGATTATATACATCTCTAACTCTTCATAGTCTCTTTCACTGCGAAGTTGTGCGATTTTAGAATTATCAAGACTACGGCTGATTGCCAGCAGTTTCAAGAAAATATCTTTACTGTTAGAAAGATGTTTACAGGCAACATCAGCTTTTTGTGAACGCATGGCTTTCACATCCAGACCAACCCATTCTCCATTATTTCCGAAACCGTGCTCATCAAGAATACGAACCTGATTCAAGGCGCGACGCAAATCAACACCGCCAAAAGTTTTGTCCTGATCAAATTTCAAACCATTCTGGTCATTCAAATGAACACTCCAGAGTTTCTTGTGCGCCAAAGCATAGCCCATTTCGTCTGACGGATCGAGCCCGGCTAGAATAGCATGAGCAGATTCGATAAGCGCACCTACACGTTTATGATCTGTAGTCATAAGTCCTAAACCAATAGCATGACCAGTAGTAGGAATATAAGTGTGATCCATTGGTTCATTCGGTTTAGCTTCTATCATGACACGAATATCAGGATCATAGTCCAGCATGATTTGAATTGCTTCAGCGATTTTTTCAGCAGCCCACACAGAATCTTTAGCTTCACGAATATATGTGCCTTCACGAGCCAGCCATAGGACAATATTATTAGTCCCTAAAGCTTTAGCAATATCGATACAACGCTTACTGCGTTCAATAGCATATTCGCGTAATTTTGGATCATTATTAGTATAGCCACCATCAATAGTACGAGGATCTTCCCACATGCGTGGTGCAACAAATTCAGCGACTAGACCTTTGTCATCAAGCTTGGCTTTCACTGCTGATGCTTCAGTTATTATTTGCGACGGGCTCAAATCATTCATATTCGGAACTGCATCATCATCATGAAATTGCACTCCGTCAAAGCCTAAGTCTTTGTAAGTTTGAAGCTTGTTGTTAAAAGCGATTGATTCACGAACCTCAGGACCGAAAGGATCTGCACCTTCGTGAATGTTCCAGGGACCAAACGAAAATCTAAATGTACCAGCCATAATAATATCTCCTTTTAATAGCGGGTTAAATTGTAATATTTATAATATCACTTGACTTTTGATAAAACCTTAACAATATTATTAAAAAACAGCACAATATTCCAAAAAGATAAAATATGAAAGCTATACAAGCATTAAGCAGAGATTTTTTCAAAGAGAATGCTCACCCAATAACACTGCGAAGCATTCATGGAGATCACCAACAACAACATCCTGGCGACCTGACAAACCTTGAGCACTGGCATGACTTTGCTGAGTTAGTGATTATCACCGAAGGCTACGGTACACATTCTATTGATGGAATTGATTATCCGGTTTCAGCTGGAGATATTTTTGTTTTTCAGGGAAAAACCAAACATTACTTTAAAGAACGTCATGGCTTGACTATGCATAATATCATGTACGATAATCGCCGTTTGCAACATTCTTTTAAAAATCTGCAAGGCGATGCTGGATATAATGCTATGTTTTTATTAGAACCAGCTTATCGGCGACGTCACCGCTTTAAAAGTCGTTTACGTATAAGTCGTCGTTCATTAGCCCACGTCGAAACAATCATTCACAAAATACACAATGAACAGAAGCAACAATCACCGGGCTATGATACTCTTATGTTAGGCATGTTGTTAGAATTGATGGTATTTTTTTCACGACAATATTCTCAAATAGATATTCCTCAAGCTCAAACTCTTTATCGCATAGGAAAGATTATTGGCCGTTTGGAAACCCAATATCAAAAAGATTGGAACATCAACCAGCTTACTAAAATAGCGGCTATGTCAAAGAGCTCTTTGATTGTCGCTTTCAAAGATGCCACCGGCTATTCTCCAATAAATTATTTAATCCGCATACGCTTGCAGAAAGCCGCTGAATTATTAATCGAAAGCGGAGATGCTTTAGGAGAAATAGCTATTCAATGTGGCTTCCATGATTCAAACTACCTGACCAGGCAGTTCCGCAAGGTATACAATATAACTCCCCGCCAGTTTCGAAAAAATAACTGCTAAAACATAATATATCCTTTTAACATAATTATGAGCATAGGCTTTGTTATTTTCATCATTTTATTTAATGTTTACTTGTATTATCAACATTAATTGTTAATATAATGCCATGAAAAAAATTATAGACAAAATAAAGAATGATATAAAATTATCCGCCACCGAACTTCGCTTGCTTCTTGAAGTAGAAGATGAAGCTGTCCTTGAGCAGATTTTTCAGGAAGCCTATCGAATAAAACTGAAATATATTGGTAACAAAGTATATTTTCGCGGCATTATCGAATTTAGCAATATTTGTGCTAAGGATTGTTTATATTGCGGTATCAGAAAAAGCAATAAAAATGTTGAGCGCTTTAAAATGGCAGAAGATGATATTGTTAAATCCGCCCTGTGGACTTATGAAAATGATTATGGTTCACTCGTCATACAAGGTGGGGAAATCGAATCTCCTGAACATAGTTCATTCATTGAACGCATCGTTAAACGTATCAAAACAGAAACTGCTGGAAAACTGGGCATTACATTGTCGCTTGGGGAACAAACCCCTGAGGTTTATCAGCGCTGGTTTGCCGCCGGAGCACATCGTTATTTATTGCGAATAGAAAGCTCAAATGAAGAGCTTTATAAGAAACTTCATCCCGCAAGTCATAGTTTTCAACAACGCGTAAGCTGTATTCGTGAACTTAAGAAAATTGGTTATCAAACTGGAACCGGGGTAATGATGGGTTTACCTGGACAAACTAGTGAAGATATGGTCAATGACATACTGTTTTTTGAGCATGAAGATATTGATATGCTAGGCATGGGACCATACATTGTTCACAACGAAACACCTTTAGCTAAACAAGTTAATAACTTTGACAAAGAAAAACAATTCATGCTTGGATTGAAGATGATTGCTGTTTGCAGGATTTATTTAAAGGACGTCAACATCGCCGCTGCTACCGCTTTACAAGCTCTTAATCCGCAAGGCAGAGAATTGGGAGTACAGGTAGGAGCGAATATAGTCATGCCCAACATTACCGACACCAAATACCGCGCTAATTACCAGCTTTATGATGGAAAACCTTGTTTGGATGAGAACTCCTCAATGTGCAAAGGCTGTCTCCAGCGCCGAATTGAGAATGTTAATGAAACTATCGGCTATGGCGAGTGGGGAGATTCCCCGCATTTTTTAAAAAAAATATAGAACGACAGGTATTTTTATAAAATACTCTTGACTTTTTCTATCATGCCATATATAGTTACTTTATATTAATTAGATATTTTTATATTAATTTAGATTTATATGTTTAAACCTGCGGTCAGGGCTCGTCCCAATCCAAGGGAACATGTGGATATCAGATGTTCAGCGTTAGCGGTTATAGAGACCTTTTGGGTTTATATTTCGGGTAATGAAGAATCCCTCTATTCAGACGTTCTCCTGACTGCACAAATGAAAGGAAGAACTATGCAGAAGACACCTAAAGCATTGCGTTTGCACATCGCTTTATTTGGACGTACTAATGTCGGCAAATCGACTTTTCTCAATATAATTGCCGGACAGGATGTTGCTATCACTTCTCCGATTCCAGGAACGACTACTGATGTAGTGGAAAAAAGTATGGAACTTTTGCCTATCGGTCCTGTTCTATTTTTGGATACAGGTGGACTTGATGACGATTCCGTGCTTGGTATTGAACGTGTAAACCGTGCAAAAAAAACTATGGATCGCGCCGATATAGTATTACTTATTTGCGAGAGCGGATATTTTGGTGAATACGAAGAAAAGATATTGGCTAGTGCCAAGCACAAAAAATTACCGCTCATAACGATAATCAATAAAACAGATTTAGTCCCGGTTACAAAAGAGTTCAGAAAGAAGCTTTTGGCGCAAAGTGCTGGAGTTATTGAATGTAATGCGGAAGATAAAACGCATCGAGAACGCATCGTTGATGATTTGAAGGACCAATTAAAAATGGTTTTATCTGATGAATTTAAGAAACCATTACATCTGGTAGGGGATTTAGTTCCACCAAAGGGAATCATTGTATTGATTATCCCTATTGACATAGAGGCTCCCAAAGGACGTTTGATTCTACCTCAAGTACAGACTATGCGCAGTGCGCTAGATCATGATGCTATGGTTGTTGTCGTCAAAGAAAATGAATATGCCTATATGCTGACTCAATTGAAAAATCCACCTGACTTGGTGGTTTGTGATTCACAGGTGGTTGACAAAATGGTCGCGAATACTCCTGACGGAGTTCCGTGCACGACTTTTTCAATTCTCTTTGCCAGACTTAAAAGCGACATGATGACTTTTATTCAAGGAGCGTCAGCTATTGACAAACTGCGTACCGGTGACCGCATACTGGTTTCTGAATCATGTTCGCATCACGCAATGGAAGATGATATTGGCAGAATTAAAATACCTCGCTGGCTACGTAAATATACTAATGCCAAGTTGGAATTTGACAGTTGTGCCGGACGGGATTTTCCGGATGATCTATCTAAATACAGTTTAATTATTCAATGTGGAGGATGCATGAACAATCGTGCAGAAATGCTTTCCCGCCTGCAGCGGGCTGAAAATGCCAGAGTTCCAATCACAAATTATGGTTTATGCATAGCGCAGATTCATGGAGTTATGGACAGAGTTATCGAACCACTTATAGGGAGAATGTAAAATGACTATTAATTCAAAATTAAGTTCGGCAGAATACGTGAAAACAATTATCAAACAGGATCAGATTGATAAATATCTTAACAATGGTAAAGATTTTATTGATGACGCTGCCATTTACGCGGAACTGGAAAAACAAAAATCTCCTGACGTCAGCAAGGTTCGCGACATCATAGATAAATCACTTAGTATGACCACGCTGTCCGCAGCCGAAACCGCTACCTTGCTCAATGTTAACGATCCTGAATTGCTCACCGAGATGGGAGAGGCTGGATTGAAAGCAAAAAAGTTTGTTTATGATAATCGCATAGTTACCTTCGCACCACTTTACATGAGCAATCTCTGCGTAAACGGCTGTTTATATTGTGGATTTCGCAAAGAAAACGAGCAGGAGCTAAGGCGTAAGCTCAGCATGGATGAAGTTAGAAAAGAAACAGAGGTGCTCGCAGGAAAGATAGGACACAAACGTTTGATTGCTGTTTATGGAGAACACCCAAGCACATCTACTGATTATATCGCTGAATCACTTAAAACTATTTATGATGTACAGGCTAAGACTAGACGTGGAATCGGAGCGATTCGCAGAGTTAATGTAAATGCAGCACCGCTTCCAATTGAAGATTTAAAAGTATTACACAAAGTTGGAATTGGAACTTTTCAGGTGTTTCAGGAAACTTATCACCATGACCTCTATTCAAAAATACACCCGGGAAATACTGTTAAAAGTAATTACCGCTGGCGTTTATACAGTATGCATCGCGCCATGGAAGCAGGCGTTGACGATGTTGGAATAGGAGCTCTTTTCGGGCTTGGAGACTGGCGCTTTGAAGCCATGGGACTAGTAGCTCACGCAAGAGAGTTGGAATCAAAATTCAATGTCGGACCACACACTATTTCTTTTCCCAGAATCGAACCAGCCTGTAATGCTCCATTAGCCGGCAGTCCAGATACCAGAGTATCAGATGCTAATTTTCTAAAACTGGTAACAGTTCTGCGTCTAGCTGTACCGTATACCGGTATGATTATAACCGCTCGCGAAAGCAAGGAAATACGTGATAAATGCATTCCTCTGGGATGTACTCAAGCTGATTGTTCTTCTAAAATCGGTATTGGTGCTTATGATGAATCAGGGAACAAGCAGGAATCCAGCAAACAACAATTTATGCTGGGCGACACCCGAAGTCTTGAGGAAATGATTAGAGATTTGGCAAAAGATGGAATTATTACCTCGTTTTGTACTGCAGCTTACCGTTGTGGACGTACCGGAGGCTGCATTATGGATATGTTAAAAACTGGCAAAGAAGGAAAATTCTGCAAAGTTAACGCGGTCCTCACGTTTAGAGAGTGGCTTGAAGATTTCGCATCTCCAGAGACCCTTGAAATCTGCCGTCCGGTATTAAATTCAGAAATTGAAAAAATCCACGCTAACTTAAAGCCATCTTTTTATAAAGAATTCATGAATTATTATAATCGAATAGAAAGCGGCGAACGCGATCTATATTTTTAGATAATAACATAGAAATAACGCTATGTTATTTCGCTTTTTCGATTAGTTCACCGGGAGCTGCGTTGCTTTTGTTATCGATGTAGATGCCTTTGCCGTATATAGAAGCTTTGCCGGATGGACGACGTTTTTCTAACAACACTTTATCAATTTTACAGCCATTTGATTTCAATTTTATTATTGAGCGATTATATCCGTAACCTTCGTAAGCGGTAAAAAAAATAAAACTTAAGCGTTTACCTTTGTCTGAAGCAGTAATTTTAAATATTTTCTTAAAAGTATTTCCTCCACTTAGTGTAACTGTTGCTTTTTCTGCAACACTTTTGACAGATAAAGAAAGCGTATACCAACCAGCAATCACTGGATTATTTGTCGAATTTGTTTTTGCGTCGAATAAATTATTCACTCGTACGCCTGTTCCTGCCTTAGCAACAACTTTTGCGGACATGTCTTTTATGCCAAGCGTTTCAGCGATTTTATCAGCATGTATTTTCGCTATAATTTTATATCCTTCAAGCGTAGGATGAAGTTTTATTTTAGGTCCCCAATTTTTGATCGCTCTAATTGGCTTTTCAAACTCTATCCATACTACTTTGTCCTTTGGAAAAATAGAATCAAATTCTTTTCTCAATATGACATTCGTAGCTGAATTTGTTGAATCTCGCAAAGGATTGTTGGTTTGACAAGGCAGAATACTGCACAGGAATACTTTTTTCACGCCTTTCTTTTTTAGTAATTCCAAAACAATTTTTTGGATGTTTTTTGCGGTGCGCTTTGCGCGTGGCTGTGATTTAGCTTTATCTTTTACTCCAGTATCGTTAGTGCCTATGAGAAGTGAATAATAAGGGCAGTCAGGAATTGCTTTAATGCGACCTAAAACTCTGCCTGTACCATTGCCACCCTCACCCGCGTGACCATAGCCCAACACTGCTGTATGTGTTCCAACGAATGCAAGTCTTGGAAATAATTCCAGAAGATATTTACGCCAGTAATCTCCCTTCCCTGCCCAGGTGATACTGTCGCCAATCATACAAAACGGAATTTGCTGCGGAGTACTTGCCGAAGTATAGCTGAAATTTTCAGCAATACTTTCTGATATCTTTAGATTTTTTTCGGCTTCTGTAGTATCTCTCGGAACAAATTCAATTGTTCTTTTTTGTTCCGGCTTAAAGCGTGCCTGCCAGACTTGATGCCCTTTCCATGGTCCCCACAATGAATCTGAACCAATAATATCCAAAGCCGCGTCGCCATTAAACCAGCGAGTTATGCGGCAACGAGCTTTAGCTGGAACCGCTGCAACTGTTGGCACTGCTTTAGGGCTGTTGCTATAATTAACTTTTTTTATTTCATTATTAATTATTAAATACAAAACATTATTTATTTTGCGGTTGGTTACAGTAAGAGTTATCTTTTTTGGTTCAAACTTATAAGTCATTTGCGCATAAGTATTTTCACCAGTCAAAGTATTTCCACTCAAATTCAAAGTCCGTGATTTTTTAACGCCTTTTTTATGACATAGATATGCTCCACCGGGAACCTTTTTTGAGCTTGATAGGAACTCTTTTCCCTTGATTTTTATGCTGCGTAAATATCCGGCTTCACCAATAGTAGCGCTATAATCTTCGCCACTAATCTTCCATTGCTTATTCTCTTGTTTTATAGCAACTTCCCCCAAAAGACTAATTCCAGCAAACAGCAAAACGCAAACTTGTAATAATTTCATAACTTTAGCCTTTTAAATAAAGTGTTGGTTAAGCTTAAATATTATCATTCTGTAATATTAATTTCAAGTTCTATTATAAGAAATATGTCATTCTTTTTCTGAGATTAAGAAATATCTCTAAGAGATAGGAGTTGACAAGCAGAGGGATGGCTTTCGGAAAAACAGCCTTGCCTATTTTTATTTTTTTGACTTTTGATACCTTGAATTAAATTTTAATTACTTAAAGTATAAATTTTTGTTGCAATTTTGCTTTTTCTCTGTTAGAATAGATATGTAAACTTTAGATTAGCTTAATAGGCAAAAAAAAATGAAAAAACAAAATTTTACAATAATCGAACTCATGGTTGTGATTACTGTCATCGCAATCCTAGCAGCAATATTGATGCCGGCACTCATTAGCGCTAGAAGAAAAGCAAAAATGATTACCTGTATTAATCGACAAAAACAAATTGCAACAGCTTTCATGATGTACGCTATTGACTTTGACGGTTTTGCTTATGGCGGTCCTGAATGGGCGACCGCAATACTGCCGGAAACTACCGTCGCGCCATATCGTGCAGCAGGTAAACTGGCTTGGGCTAATTCTCCTTATGGTCAGAAATATGTCCCAACGGCAGAAATTCTATTCTGTCCATCGGAAAGGATTATTAATTTATCAGACGCTTCAAAATACGGCAGTGAATTGAGTGCCCCCATGGCTGGTGATACTCCTTTTAGATTCACAACCATAGGAACAATTAAAAATCCTGAACAAGCTTCTCCGCCTTTACCGATTCCATTTAAGAAATATATTTCTCCCAGCAACAGTGTATTAGGTGGGGACAGTGGAATAATAGCTCCGCCAAGCGGCAATAAATACGCACATTTCAGTGGCATAACCAATGATTACCCGCATATAGTAATGCGGCATAAAAAACTCGCAAATGTATTCATGGCTGACGGGCATGTCACATCAGTAGGCAAGGATTTAGCTGACTATTATTTCTATAATATCCGCGGCAGTATTTATAAAGATGAAAAGTTCACCACCGCAATAATGGATGGAGTCGAATACAAACTAAAAGATTAATAAACTTAATTTATTTTTTTGTTGTTTTCTTTTTCTTGTGTCCGAGGATTTCCTCAATGAAATAGCGAGGTCTGGCGCGAACATCAGTATAGATACGTCCAATATATTCCCCGACAATCCCCATAGCTGTAACTTGGAATCCACAGATGAAGAAAAGTATAGCAAAGAGTGTAAACACACCCTGGTTTGTAAATGTATCACCATGTGCAAAACGCATTATCAAGATATAAATACCAAGAAGTACGCCAATGCCTGAAATGAATCCGCCAATAATACTTAATACGCGCAGCGGAAAAGTAGTCATACAGGTTAAAAGATTGAATTGTAGATTGATCAGTTTCCAGATAGAATACTTGGAATCGCCAACAGCGCGTTCATTATGCTTTACTGGAATTTCACATGTGTAGCGTGCGAAGCTGTTACCCAATACAGGAATGAATGTACTGTTTTCACGACACTCAAGCATTGCTTTAACAATATTTATACG
>Ga0307988_1000501_pt1 | contig 27051 bp, 21 predicted proteins | sample EllFjometagen183_FD_203166 | JGI IMG/M metagenome (GOLD analysis project Ga0307988, IMG submission 203166) | Marine microbial communities from Ellis Fjord, Antarctic Ocean - #183 | ecosystem: Environmental > Aquatic > Marine > Unclassified | place: Southern Ocean | collected 2014-10-08 | reverse complement strand
GCGCCATACGGATAAACGCCGCCGTCTCGGTTAAATCATAGCCAAAGCCCGTTCCATCTCCACCGAAAGCATATTTATATTCACCATCCCAATCCATTGGCTTGCCGACATCTCCTTGACCTTTTTCGTATGGGAAACAATCAAAAATACTTAACCGTATTGAAATATCCAGATCAGGAACTTCCTTTCTTATTCCTTCCGCTATCTCTCTAAAAAAACGAGTGCGATTTTCGAAACTTCCGCCGTAAATCCCCGGACGGTCAAAGGCACTCAAAAATTCATGTCCAAGATAACCATGAGCATGCTTTATATCAACAAAATCAAATCCTGCCTGATGAGAAAGTTTTGCCGCCTTGATGAAGTGCGTGATAATATCCTTAACTTCTTCATCGCTCACCACACAACTAGCGTCATTACCAAATTTTTGGTCCAGTAAAGGATGACTATAAGCCGTTTTTGATTCGAGTTTTTTGTCATCATTAGGATGAGAAAAACGCCCCGAATGAGTTAATTGAATGCCAATATAAAGATCCTCAGCAGTACCAAAAATCTTTTCATGTTCCTCGACCATCTTTTTACGTAGATTAGCTATATTATCGACAGATTCTTCAGTCATCATCATTTGCTTTGTATTGCTTTTACCGCTTTTCATTACCGCCGCTGCTTCGCAACCGTAAAGAAGTTTAGCTCCGCTGCGCGCGAATCTCAGCCAGCGTCTTTCGGTCAGCTCTCCAGGTGAACCATCCGGTAGACAATCCCAGCCTTCCATAGGCAGAATACACCAACGGTTGCCAATAGTGCGACCTTTGTATTCAATGCTTTGCCCCAAGGGAGATTCTGCTCCAATACGAGTTTGTTCAATAGCATTGAGTTCGATTCCTAATTCTTTAGCATGAGCATCAAAATCCTTTATGCTTTTCAAACTTGATATTTTTTTGTAGTTACTCATGTATTATTTCCTAAAATCGTTTATTTTTGCGCATGTGGACTAGAATTATTTCGCAATCTTCCAGTGCCTCGTAAGTATGCTCGAGCATGGCGTCAAACTGTATTGACTCGCCAGCTTTTAATTCATGTTTTTCATTAGGTAGATAAAATACTAAATGTCCCTTGAGAACCCAGCATAATTCGTAATCATCACGGTGCATACGAGGCTTGGAAATTTTAGCTCCGGCAGACGCTGTTCCACGAATACAGCGCATATTGCCATAATTTACACTTTCAAAAGAAAAACCGTCGTTTTTATATTTTTTAGAGCTTGCCAGATGAGCTGTACGGTTTTCGGCTAAAGCAATCAAATCGGATGCGGTCAGCCCCAAAACTCTTGCCAGGCGAAATATTGTTTCCAGTTCCGCGACACATTGATTGCGCTCCAGTTTTGAAATAACGCTAGCGGAAACTCCTGATTTTTCCGAAAATTCAGCAATATTTAAATCTTCTCTTTTGCGTAATTCACGCAATATAGAAAAATCGTATATTTTATTTCCCATGAGCTAATCCTATTTATTATATATTTCATTTTTGTTGAATTCCGCCCAGACTGTTTCAAACCAGCCGTCACATTCCGGTAATTCGCGACATGGAACCCAATTATTTTTTATTTGTCCATCGCCAGTCATATATGTTTCAAGAACCTTGTTCCTAAATTCAATATTTTCCGGCTGGAAATTCCACTCATTACCAAGTGATTCATGGCAGGCTTGACCATCAGCAGAAAGCGTCAAAGCTGAACCGCGAGAACCTACCCCATCACAAACTTGTTTATGTGTGGCTTCAAGATAAATAGCGTGCGCTAGGCACAGTTGCATATTGCGCAAGCCTTCCGCCGCATCTTCAGGACAGCTGTTTTGAATACCGTTCTCAAGCATATTTTCGTATTGTTCCCAAGCTGCCGTTACGGCTTCTACCAGCTTGTCGTCTTCACGGATATGAGCTCCGGCGGCAGACATTCTGCTTTGAAATTCATCCCGATCCGTATGCCAATTAGTTTTGCCGTCTTTGTCTATTAATTTCTTGATCTCATTGATTTTTTGTTCAGCCACAACATCAAAGTCTGCTTGATCTAAAGTTGAATCCTTGTATTTAACACCGATAAATTCAGCGGCACGAAAAGCTGCGACCTGTCCTGAGTTCAAAGCTGATCCGCCGGGGCGATATACGCCATGCGAACCGTTGACTTCGCCGAGCGGGAATAAATGTTTCAAGTTTGTGGATTCCCACCATTTGTTAGCTGCCAGACCGCCGTTATTATGTTGAGCACAAACTGCGACTTCTAATGGTTCCATAACAATGTCAATACCGTGATCTTCGTAAAGTGTAATTGCTCCTGGATTCATGTGGCGCAGGCGTTCAATAGGAGAACCGAATAACGCTTCAGATTTTTCAAGATATTCGTAAGCTTCGCTATCCAGTGAAGCAAAATCCAAGTCTTCACTATTTGAACGGAAATCAAGAAATACCCGACGACCACGCAGAACAGTTTCGATATAAACAAGGATGTCAACAATAGAGGAACCGCCAGCGGCTTTACGTGAATCAAAAGGCCATTGATAGCCTTTGAGGAAAATCATTGAATTCATTTCGCCATTTGAGTTGAAATAAGGCTTTAAAAATTCCTGTTCGTCGCTTCCGTCCTGAGCTGTAGAGATAAATTTAGGCAGTACCTGCATATAAGTGCCAGAGACGTTCCAACGGAATTTAATTGAAGCAAGTCCATATTGAGATTCAGGCAAGCTCTGCGCCATCGCTCCGGCTTCCAGCGCCAAACCAATGGCTCCGGTATGCACAGATGGATAAACGCTGGTTTTGTACAGCCCACCAGGACCGCCAACCGCGAAAATCACATTTTCAGCCTGATAAGTTTCAAGTTCTACTTCAGAATCATTATTCAAATTAACGGCAACTGCGCCGCAAGCGCGTTCACCAGTTTTCAATAATGAAACTACTACTCTGTTTTCATTTATCGGTACTTGTAAAGTTTCAATCTCTTTAATCAGGCGGCGGCACATTTCGCGTGAAGTATATGGTCCACAACTTGTCGCGCGCCGCAAAGGATCGTGATCAGTTTTATAACCTATGAATTGTCCGTATTCATCGCGCGGAAATGGTACGCCCATATTCACTAGGCTGCAAAATGCTCTGGCTGACAAAGAAGCTTCAACTAAAGCCAAATCACCGTGCATTGAACCGCCCGCAAAAAAAGTTTCCGCCAGAGCTTCTGGAGAATCGTTGTCTTTGGCGTAAAGCCCGAGTTTGTAATATGTTTGTTTGTCGCTGCCAGTATTTATCGAAGTCCCCATCTGCAGACCTTCGGTAACAATCGCGATATCTTCAATTCCAGCAGCTCGCAGCCTGACCGCCGCACAAAGTCCGGCAGCTCCACTGCCGATAATCAAAGTATGAACCTTAATAGTTTTTCCAATCTTCGTCATAATAATTCCTTAATCTATAAGCGGCTTACTTGCATTCCGCCATCTATGTTGATAATTTGTCCAGTTGAATACGCCAAATCTCCGCGCGCTAGCATAGCAGCGGCTTTGGCTATATCTTCAGGATAACCCCAGCGCGGCTGAATAGTTAACCCTTCCGCAATGAGCTTATCGTATTTTTCTGTAACCGTAGCGGTCATATCTGTTTTGATTACACCCGGACGAATTTCGTAGACAGGGATATCATATTCCCCTAGTCGAGCCGCCCAGAGCTTTGTCGCCATAGTAATTCCGGCTTTGGATAAACAATATTCGCCGCGACTGACTGAGGCAGTATCCGCCGAAATAGATCCGATATTTATAAAACAACCCTCAAAATCAGGATTGCTACTTTTCATTTTAGTCATGTGCCTTGCTGCGAGTTGAGTAAGAAAGTATGGTCCTTTCAGGTTGATTGTCATTACGCGGTCATAACTTTCCTCAGTCATATCCATAATGTCCGCGCGAACTTTAGGCGCAACTCCGGCGTTGTTTACTAATACATTAAGCGCGCCAAATTTAGCGATAATTTCCGCCAGCATCGCTTCGCGGCCTTTGGAATCGCTGACGTCGCATTTGCAATATAGTCCTTGGACTTCATATTTTTTCTCTAATTCAGCAAGTAGCGGGGCAATATCTGCTTCCGGCCAAATATCACATATAACTATATTGAATCCTTCAGATGCCAGTTTTTCAGTTATTCCAAAACCAATCCCACGTCCTGCACCAGTTATTAAAGCTGTTTTTTTAGACATTTTAATTCCTTGATTTATGCCAGCATTTTTATTGCGGCTTTTATTTTTTCTTCTATTATATCCCATTGACCGGCATTCATTTCAGCAGTTGAGGCTAACCATGTACCACCAGCGCCAAGGACTTCCGGTATTCCCAGATAATCCATAATGTTTGCTGGCTTGAGTCCACCTGTCGGCATAAATTGAATACCTAGATGACGGTAAGGAGCGATTATAGATTTTAACATCGGAATACCGCCAGCGGCTTCGGCAGGAAAAAACTTCATAACCCTTACTCCAAGCTCATAGGCTTGTTCCACATGTGAGGGGCAGGATATTCCAGGGAAGAATGCGTATCCGCTTTTGACAGCCGCTTTAACGACTGTAGGATTAAAGCCTGGAGCTACCGCGAATTTAGCTCCTGCTTCAAATGCTGAATGTAAATCTTTGACAGTCAGAATTGTACCCGCACCAATGAGCATTTCTGGAAACAATTGTGATGCTTCGCGGATAATTTCTTCCGCCGCTGCGGTTCTAAAGGTTATTTCAGCAGCTTTCAAACCACATTTATTCAATAGTTCACATACTTTTATTCCATCTTCGAGCCTTTCTATAGCCAGAACTGGAATTATTTTTACATCTTTAAGCAATGCCACAACACTAGCTACTTCATCTTGATAGATATCCATTTTAATACCTTTTTGTTTTTCTTTAAGTATATATTTAACATAAGTATATATCGTCAAAGAATATTTATCAAGTCCCAAAGCAAAAAAATAATCCGTGTTTAGCTTCACCGATGGCAACGAGGGCTACTTCACTTTTATGTAAGCGTCAGATATGAAGCTTACATTAGGCCATATGACCAGTAGGTCTTACCTTAATGAAAACCTCTTAACTGAGAGTTTTTATCATAAAAATGCTTAAGCCATTATTCATATTAAATTTTAAAACGACATCAAAATCAAAAAAAAACAGTAGTTTGCTCCGCCTCAAGAAACATCGGGGGAGCTGAAAGCTTCCCCGAGTTGAGGGTAAATTGGCAAAATACTAACCAAATGTTTAAACTATATTTTGCATGTTTTTTGAATTAAACCTTATTTGAATATTACGGTTTTAGAAAAGTTTTCGTATTTGGTCGCAATAATAGCGTACGTTGTCCCATTTTGCGTCGGGTGAAATTCGATGATCAGGACAAGGGATGTATCCGCCGAGTTCAATTAATGGTTTCAACCTTTCTATTTCATCGTCAACCGCTGCGAAGTCTTTGGCAAAAATATTTTTATTCATGCCGCCGACTCCTTTAAGTTTTTTGCCGTATTGTTCGCGCCATGGTGCGATATTGGCATCCCAGGTGCCGACCTCGATTGGAAACATGGTGTTGACTCCATTGTTTATCCAGGTCGGGATAAGCGAATCTATCATACCGTCGCAGTCTAGAGAAATTATATTTATATCATGTTTTTCAAACAAATCTGGTTCTTCACAAAAATCTGTACCAAATGCATAAAAACTACCGCCTTTCTATCAAGCTCTGATTCGACATAAAACGCTTCGCTATTTATTTCGATTCAGCTTGACATCCAGTTGCTTTCCTGCCGGAAGGGTAAGCAAACACGTTCGTTCTGAAGTTGCCCTGTTCAATTTTTCTGTTAAAACCGCAAACATAGCGAGCGCAATGTGCCTCTGTTACGTAATTTTTATGAAGATACAGAAAAATAGTTGAGGGTAAAAAAAATATTTTTATTTTTTTTCGCTGGTATTTTTGATTATAAGTTGACAAGGCTGGAAACTGCAATTATAATAATGTTATTCGTATAACAAAATGTTGAAAGATAATATATGATTACTCAAGAAAAAATAGCTGAAGATTTAGGTTTGTCGTTTATGACTGTATACCGTTGTCTGAGCGGTAAAGGCAGTGTAGGTGCGAAAACTAAAAAGCGGATAAATGATTATATTAAAAAACACAATTATCGTCCGAATCTCATGGCGCGCAGCCTTAAATTAAAAAAGTCTAATATTATCGGGCTTCTGGTGCCATCGTTTACTTATTCTTTTTATCCTGAAATTATTGAAAGCATTCAGGAAAGTCTGAAAAATAGTAATTATAATCTGCTTTTGTGTTTGTCTAACGAAAATCCTGAATCAGAACGTGAAGAACTTGAAATGCTGTTGACTATTCCGGTTGACGGAATTCTGATGAGCCCTGGGAATTCGGCTGCTTCGATGGAAAACTGTCGTTTTCTCAAAGAGCAGAAAATACCCTTTGTGCTTTTTGATCGATATTTTCAGGAAGCGGAAGTAGATTGTTCATACGTGGCAACAGACAGTTTTACCGCTTCTAAAAAGTTGGTTGGCTATTTGGCTGGACAAGGACATAAGCAGATAGCGCATATTGGCGGTAATATGGAAAACTCTTTTGCGCGCTTGATGTTTGAAGGTTATAGAGCTGGTCTAAAAGAAAATGGTTTAAAATTTGACAGAAAATTAGTTTATTTGAATAATCTGAATGAGCCTACTGGAATTGACGGGATTAAGCATTTAGTTGGGGCAGGATTGAAATTCACTGCTGTTCATACCGCGAATGACCCTATTGCTATCGGCGTACTGAATGCCTGTAGAGAAATGAATATAAAGATTCCGGAAGAGTTGTCAGTAACTGGTTTTAGTGATATTACGATTGCTAAAGATGTTTACGTGCCGTTGACAACAGTAAAGGAACCGACTTTTGAAATTGGCAAAATTGCTGCCGAAGGACTTATTAAACAAATAGAATCAAAGGATGAATTACCATTAATTAAAAGATTACTGCCGGGAAAATTTATTCCCCGGAAATCCTGTTTTAAAATTTAATAGTATTTTTTTATAAATAATTGTTATACGACAAACAATAAAAACAAAAGGAGTATCAAAATGACAAAACTCGCAATTAATGGAGCAAAAAAGACAGTTCCTCAAGGAATGGAAAAATCGTGGCCGCCGATCAATCAGGATGATATTGACGCAGTAGTAAATGTTTTAAAACGCGGTGTCCTTTGGGGCCCGATGGAAAAAGAGGTTACCGGTTTACAAGATGAATTTGCCGAATACATCGGCGCAAAACATGCGCTTGTGGTAAATTCCGGCACTGCAGCTCTTCATGCTTCAGTAGTTGCCGCTGGCGTTGGTCCCGGCGATGAAGTTATAACCCCGGCTTACAGCTTCTGGGCAACCAGTCAGGCTATCCTGTCGCATAACGGAATCCCTGTATTTGTAGATATTGACGCGGATTCAATGAATATGGACCCCGCGAAAATCGAAGAAAAAATTACAGAAAAAACCAAAGCTCTTATGCCGGTTCATATTCACGGGCTATGTGCGGACATGGATCCGATTAACGCCATTGCTAAAAAATATAATCTGAAAGTTATTGAAGATGCGGCACAGGCGGTAGGAGCAAAATACAAGGGCAAATATGCAGGTACGCTTGGTGATGTTGCCGGATTTAGTTTGAATGGTAGCAAAAATCTTCCTGCTGGCGAAGGTGGAGTTGTTACCACGAATGATGATGAAATGATCGACCGCGCCCGTAAAATGGCGATGTTCGGCGAAAAAGCTGTCAAGCGCGGCGAAATCCGTCTTTATGACGCTGAAATAATGGGCTTCAATTACCGCAACAATGAGATGGGCGACGCTCTCTGCCGTTCATTCCTGAGACGTTATGATGATTTACAGGCATTACGTGCAGCCAACTGCAATTATCTAAACAAAGAACTTGCCAAAATCAAGGGTGTACGCCCACCAGAAGAACCCGAAGGCTATGTTCATGCATGGCATTTGTATAAAGTAAGACTCTATCCAGAGGAATTGGGTATCACCGATATTCATCCAAAACGTTTTCGCTGGGCAGTGCAGAAAGCATTGTTTGAGGAAGGTGTAGATGTGTTTGAATGGCACAACATGCCGGTTCCGGCGCAGAAAGTATTCAAGAACAAAGCTGCTTTCGGTAAAAAGTGTCCGTGGAGCTGTCCGCACGCCGGAGAAGGTGTCGCCGATATGGTTTATGATCCGTTTGATTATCCTGTTTGTGTGGATATGTTTGACCGTTCTTTTTGCGTCAAGCCGATGTATCCGCCGAATGACTTAAATCTTATGGAGCGTTTCGCCGAAGCTTTCAACAAAGTCTTTGACAATCTTGATGAAGTAATTGAATTTTCTAAAACCATCACCTTTCCGACTATGCCGGGTGAAAACAGGGAGATTTGATGATGTCTGATTACAAAAAACTCACAGAGGAAGTTCTGAAGGAGCACCGGCAGGTGCTCCTGGATGTCGATAACGCGGAAGTTGAAAAACTTCTCAACGCGATTTCCGAAGCCAACTGTATCCAGGTATTTGGAATGGGGCGCATGAAGTGCGCGGCACGCGCCTTTGTCATGCGCTTGATGCATATGGGGATGGATGCACATATTGTGTATGATACGACCTGTCCAAATATCGGCCCCGGCGATCTGTTGATCGTCAACGCTGCTTGTACGACTATTGGCTATACTGTTATGCAGTTCGCAAAAAAACTTGGAGCTAAAGTTGTAGCGATTACCGCCAATTCGGATTCCAGAGCCGCAAAATTGTGCGATTTTACAGTCAATTTAAAGGGTCAGGTTCACGGCGGCAGGGAATATGAAATTCCTTCTATCCAGCCGATGGCGGCACTTTTTGAGCAGACTATTTTCGTATTTGAAGACATCATCATCCAGTTATTGATGAAAAAACTCAATATCAGCGCAGAGGAAATGGCAAAACGCCATACGAATCTGGACGGCTATATGGACTTTAACATTGACGAGGAATAATATCATGAAAACAGCTAGAGCAAATTTACTGGATAAACCCGATGGACATTTTGTAATTGGCGAATATCCGATTCCGGAACCATGCGACGATGGTATCGTGATGAAGATCGAACTTTGCGGAGTCTGCGGCACTGATGTGCATTCGTGGCATGCTCCCGCCGAAGCGGTATTCGGACTTGAATACCCTATCAGCTTAGGACATGAGATTTCAGGGACAGTTGTCGCCCTGGGAAAGAATGTCAAAACTGATTATGTCGGCAAGGAATTGAATATCGGCGACCGCATCGGCATTTGCCCGGCAATTCACTGCCACAAATGTTATTTCTGCACCATCGCTAAAACTCCTGAAAAATGTACTGACTGGAAAACTTACGGTACTTGGCCACAAGCCGATCAAGAACCGCATTTCACTGGTGGATACGGAGATTATTTGTATATTCATGATCCTAATTCAGTTGTGCTGAAAACCGAAACTTCTGCTGAAAGAACTGCTTTTTTAGAGCCGATGGCGGTCGTCGTGCACTCATTGCTGCATGCCAATATCAAACTGGGAGATACGGTTGTTGTTCAGGGATCGGGTCCGATTGGACTGTTGACTACCGCCTGCTGCAAAATTGCCGGCGCATCTCGGGTGATAGCGACGGGCAGACGCAATCGCAAACGCCTCGAACTGGCAAAGGAAATGGGGGCAGATATGACGATTTGCCAGCTTGACCTGCCGACTGAAGAAGAACGGAAAAAGTTCGTATTTGACAATTCCCTGAATCTGGTTGGTGCTGATGTCGTTATAAATACTGTCGGCACAGCTCAGGCTTTCAAAGAATGCCTCGGCTGGGTTCGCGACAGCGGGACTATGGTTGAAGTAGGTAACTTTGTTGATTCCGGCACGATTGATTTCAATCCATGCCGCGATTTGCTGGAGAAAGGTATTAAGTTGATCGGCAGTTTCGATAATGAAGCAGAGCATTTTGTCCGAGCAATTCCATTGATTGCGGACGAAAGAATTCCATTGGAAAAACTTATTACGCATCGTATTCCGCTGGGTAAACTTGAAGAAGCTCTTTCAGCTATTGAAAAGGGCGGACTTTACGAAGGCAGCGAAGCGGTCAAGATAATGCTTGACCCGACTATGCCGGAGGAAAATTAATGCTTAAAAATATTCCAGCAGTAATTTCGCCGGACCTGATCCATGCTCTTATGAGCATGGGACATGGCGAAGAAATAGTTTTTGCCGACGCCGATTTTCCAGCTGGCTCCTATTCGAAAAAAATCATTCGCATGGACGGGGTTTGCATAGAAACGCTACTTGAAGCTGTCCTGCCGTTTTTCCCTCTGGACTCATTTGTTGAGCATCCAGCAATAACGATGGATTGCTCCGAATGGGGGCCGGAACCGGAATCTTACGAACGTTATCGTCAGGTAATCCGAAAAAATGATGATTCATTTACAGATTTTGAGCTTCTGAAGCGATTTGATTTTTATGACCGTGCCGCGCAGGCAAGCGTGGTTGTTGTAACATCAGAACCGGACGGCAATGTTATCTTAAAAAAAGGCCCTGTAATGTGATTTTTTGATTTGATTAATCAAGTTTCACAAGGGATATTAATAATATGAAAACAGGTTTTGCGAAAATCGATATTACTCCGCCTTTGGGCAGTCCTTTATGCGGACAGTTGATTGCACCGGAAGCGACCGGCGTGGAAAGTAAACTTTACGCTTCCGCCATGTGTATTGACACTGGCAAACACAAACTGGTTTTCGTCAGTTGCGACCTGATATTGATCCCCAATGAACTGGCAAAAGAAATAACCGTGGCAAGCGTTGTTGATGAAGTCATTGTTGCCGCTACCCATACGCACAGCGGCCCGGCAACTGTCCAGCTTTTTGGCGGTGGAGCTAATAATCAATACCTTGACAAACTTAAACATGGTATACTGGAGTCAATCCGGCTGGCTGTTGATAACCTGGAAGAAAGCTGTATCAAATTCAGCCGGGATAAACTTAAAGGATTTGCCTTCAACCGGCGTTTTATAATGGATGATGATACAATTGAAACTCATCCTCTAAAAGAAAATCCGCACATTGTACGTTCCGAGGGGCCGGACAGCAATGATATAAGTGTTATCTGGTCAGAAAACGCTCATGAAAAAATTCTTGGCGGCATGGTAGTTTTTGGCTGTCATACAACCGTCATGGAGCGGGATAACACTCTTATCAGCGCGGATTTTCCTGGCAAAGTCACGAAATATCTTGAAGATAAATACAATGTACCGTTTCTCTTTATGCAGGGAGCCTGCGGCAATATCTGTCAGGTCAACCCTATGGATAGTTCGCAATATGAAGTTGGCAAAGAGTGGACTAAAAAAATGGGTGATGCCATAGGTTCTAAAGCAGAAACAATGATAAATGCAGGAAGCCCGGCTATTAGTTCTGAACTGAATATTATCACCAAAACAACTCAACTGCCCCGCCGAAAAGTACCAGACGAACTGCTGGATTGGGCAGAAAAACATAAAAATACAGGAGCAGTTCCACCTTTATTGAGCGATTACGGCAGTGAAAAATATAATCAGTTGCCGCCGGGAAAAGTTTCTCTTGAGGATTTATTCAAAACTCCATTCTGGTCGGATTTCTACGCCAATGAAATCAAAACCCGTCAGAATGATTATCTGCATCAGCCTGAAATGCCGTTCACTATAAAAATAATTACTATCGGGAATCTGGCAATTGTTACTTTGCCCTGCGAATTATTTATCGAATGGCAGAACAAAATAATAGAAAATTCACCATTCAAAAATACCACTGTCATTGAGCTGGCCAACGGCTGGAACGGATATATTCCGACATTGGAAGCATTTGCCCGTTCAGGTGGTTACGAAACCAAGGAAGTTACTTCTACAATGCTTGTTCCCGAAGCCGGTGATATGATGTACGAGGCACTTATCAAGATGTTAAAATCAATGATAAATAAAAGGAAATGATTAATATTTATGAAACTAAACTATTACAACAAATGGAATGTACCCCTAAGAAAAAATCGTTATTTTAAATATTGTAAAGCTATTGCTGGGGTAATTATTATGACCGCGCTTACTGCTTCAGGGAGTGAGAAAAAGATATTATTTTTCGGAGACAGCATTGCCACGGGAGTTGGAGCTTCTGCCAAAAATAAACGTTTTTCTTCGGTTCTGACCAGAAAACTTAACACTTCCTTTAATAATTACAAGGAAATTAATCTGGCGGTTTCTGGTTCAACATTAATCGGATCAAGTTTCTTCAAAATCCTCCCAAAGGCAATTGCGGTCAAACCGGATATCTTTGTCATTCAATATGGCACTAATGATAATGCTATTGGTCATTCATCCGCTAGATTTCTCTACTTTTATCGCCAGACAGTCAGAAAAATCAAAAAAGAACTGCCCGGAACAAAAGTTGTATGTATGACAATTTGTCCTTCCTGGAATCATTATAATTCTAATTTTACCTGGCTGAATTTGGTAAATACTGGTATACAGGAAATAGCAGCAGAAGAAAATGTGCTTCTGGCAAAAAACTTTTATGCATTGAAGAATTCTAAGAGACTTTTCCCGGATAGGATTCACCCCAATGATGAAGGGCACAAATTAATGGCAGAAGCAGTTTATAAAGCAATAAAAAATAACAAAGCACCAAATTCTGACAGGATCGACTTTATTGCTTTCAGTCCCGGAGAATACAGAATAGGTGGTTATATTATTGAACTTATGTCGTCCGATACCGTGGCAAATGGAGGCTGGACGGTATTTAAAGGATTAGGTTCAAAGGCTTTCAAATATAAATCTGACTATAAAGTAAAAGTAACGACTCCTAGAAACTCTTTTGCAAAATTGCCGGAAGTATCAATAAAACACCAGCCTAAAGGCATAAATGTAAAATGGCACAAAAATACTAGACAGGCATACTTTACGTTACCAATCACTAAAAAATATATAAAAGTAACCATAAAAAAATAATTAAAAACATAAAAGAAGGGTAATGTCATCATGAATACTAAAAATGAACATAATTTGAAAATTAATAATTTCCCCGAACGCTGGCTGGATGGATTGCCACTAGGAAACGGAGAAATTGGAGTTATGTTATGGGGAGATGAGCAGAGTTTAAAATTATCCTTAGACCATGCTAATGCCTGGGATACCAGAACCATTGAGGAAGAGTTTTCCGATCCATTATTTAATTATAGAAGTTTGCGCGAAATGGTCAATTCCGGCAAATCGGAAGAGCTGAGCCAAACATTTAAAACGCAATGGGATAAGAACAATCCACTCGGTCCAACAAAAATTAACCTTGGCAGGCTTGAGTTAGTTCACAATAGCTTTAAAAACGCAAGTTTTGAACTGTCCATTGATAATGCCATAGCTTCAGCTAATTTGCATAGCGAAAAGCTTGAAGCAAATTTTGAGCTCTTCGTATCAAAAGATACTAACAGCATTGTTGCTCGAATAGAAAATTTTCCAGACAATCTCGAGTTAAAGTATATTCCTTTTTACGAATGCACTGAAGAGTACAAAATTCTTGGTAATCCTGACGCGGAAATCACAATATGCCCGGAATATACCATGATAATGCAGCAGATTTTACCTGAAACATATTTTGGTATCTGCTATTCACATCATGCCAATGATTTATTTGTATCTTTTTCTTACGGGAAATCGGCGGGGAAAGTTAAAGAAAGCGCATTAAAAAAGAATGCCGTAGCAATCGCTGCCGGTTATGAAAAACTAAAATTGTCTCATCTTAACAGATGGCATGCTTTCTGGTCAAAGTCAGCAATATCAATTCCAGAAAAAGAGTATGAACGCTTATGGTATTACGGACTTTATATTTTGAACAGTTGTTCCGCTAAAAATATGTTTCCGCCAGGGCTTCAGGGAGTATGGGCTACTGATGGAGCGCCTGCCTGCTGGCGTGGGGACTATCATGCTGATTTGAATGTTCAGCAAACTTTTGCAATGGCTTGTTCAGCTAATCATGTGGAACTCCTTGATGTCTGGCTAGATTATATCTGTGGAGTAAGTGAACAGACAAAAACATTTACACGGAAATTTTTCGGCACAAAAGGAGCATTTCAAGTTTGTTCTACCGTTCCGGGACATATTCCTATTTCCGGCAATTGGACCCCTGTCATGTATGCCTGGAGTAATACCGGCTGGCTGGCACAGCTTGCCTGGCAGCGCTGGCGTTACAGTATGGATAAGAAATGGCTGGCGGAAAAGGGCTATCCCTTTGTCACATCCTGTTTTGAATTTTATGCGGAAAACCTTGAGATGGAAGATGATGGCAAGTATCACATTCCCTTATCCTCAAGTCCTGAATATGATAATGATGAGATTTCGGCATGGTGTAAAGACCCCAATGTTGATATTGCTCTGATAAGAAAGTGCTGCGATTGGGTTATGGAAATGGAGATGGCGTTGGAAATATCAGAATTTTCAAATAAAGCTGAAGAAATCAAAAAAAATCTGGTAGAGTATCATTTGGTAAAGTACCAAAATCTTAATTATCAGGTTGATTGTAAAAAAGTTCTTGGCTTATGGAAAGATAAGGTTCTGGACGAATCTCACCGCCATCCGTCACACTTAATGGCAATTCATCCTGCTATGGATATTACTATTGACGGCGGTGAAGAGGAATTACAAATTATTGAAGACAGTTTGCTCCAATTTCTTGTTCTTGGTCAATATTTTTGGTGTGGACATGCATATATTCAAATGATTAGTTTTGCGGCTGTAATAGGAAAAGCTAATATGGCTTATGAATTTCTTGAAAAATACTTTAAAAACTGGACAATTACTAATTTACTACACCATAACAGAGATAAATCAACAGACTCACATTTTCCAGAGAAACGTGAAAACCTGATGACTATTGAAGCAAGTTGCGGAGTAGTGGAAGGCATTAATAATATGTTATTACAAAGCTGGAACGGAATCATCAGATTGTTTCCTGCAGTTCCTTCGCATTGGCGTGACATTAGTTTCTCAAATATGCTAACCGAAGGAGCTTTTGAAGTTTCCGCGTCAATGCAGAATGGGCAAGTTACTCAAGTTACAGTTAAAGGAATTCCCGGGAGTATATGTAAAATAAAGAATTCATTTGCCACCCAAACTGTATCCGTTAATGGTATTACCCAGAAAATGATAGATAATATAGTTGAGTTAAAAATTCCATCTAAAGGAGAAATTAGTTTAACAATTGGATAAAAATAATTTTACTATATTAGAAATAGAAAAAACTAACTTTTTTTACATACTATGATTTATTGGTTTTTTTAATGATTTGATTTTGCGTAAAGGTGGACTTGACGTCTCAAAAGCTTAGACTGTTTATATTCGCTGACAGGTTTATCAAAATTTTGAGAAGATCAAAAAAGTTTAAACTATAGCTAAATTAGTCTCTTTTTGTGAAGAACCTCGCCAGTACAATACACATTAAAATTATTAGTCAACTGAAAAGAAAATTGCTTGATTTACCATTGGCGAACCTTTTCGCGGGCAGGCTCTATTTGCTTCGGTGCTTGGCATACCAGTTGGCAAAAGACGAACGGCTTGAGAAACCTAATTGGTGCGCTATCTCTTTATGGGTAGCTTTATCAGATAGTAAGTCTTTGACCTTTTTCAAGCGGTGTTGGTCGATATATTCTTGAACAGTTACGGTATGGTATTTTTTGAACAGGCGCATAAATGAAATTTACTGTAACCCATTTTTCTGGATAGCTGACGGATGTCTACTTTCTGGCAAAAATGCTCTTTTATATAGTTTCTAGCTCGCTGCATTATTTCAGATTGATATTCATCACGTGACAACTGCTTGCTTTGAATAATAATAAGGAATAAATGACATATTGCCAGTTTTAATTTAAGCAGGTCCTGAGGAGTTGTTTTTTTAGCTTTAAGCAGGGAATTCCATATTTTAAATATTTCTAATTTAGGCGTATAGTCAGAATAAGATACTTTAGATCGGAAAATACATTTCGTTTTCTTATTAATTATTTGATAAATAACAACACTTAGTGAATCTTGAAAAACATGCAGCCACATATGAGTCAAAGGATTTGAGGTTTCAGTGTAATAAGATTCATGTTCAAGCATTGGAGGTATAAGGAATATACTGCCAGGCTTACAGCTATAACATGTTCCGTTGTAACAATAAGAATAAACACCTTCAAGGCCTATAAGTATTTCATAGCCATTATGCTTTGTAATATCTTTATTGATTGGTGACGCATCCGCCAAGGGATGTTCTGTTGTAAACGGAGAAAATATCTCCCATGAATCTATATTTAGTAGAGTAGATATATAATTTTCGCTTAACATTACTCCCCTTTTCTTTGTTTATTGGAAAAAATAGCACCATACATGACATATTGAGTGATTCAAGCTATTGCTTTTATTTTGCTCATCTATTATAATATAATTATAGGTTTCGATTAGTCAAGTTTTTAATAAAGGAAAATATATAATGTTTGAAATTGGGCAAGAAGAAATAGACGCAGTAACTGAAGTTATCAAAAGCGGGCAGTTTATGCGTTATCGAGGTGGCGAAGGTGGATTTACTGAAACGTTTGAAAAAGAGTTGTGCAGTAAGTTTAATACAAAACATGCCTTAATAGTCAATAGCGGAACAAGCGCGTTGATATGTTCACTCGCAGCAATGGGCGTTGGCCCCGGTGATGAAGTTATTGTCCCGGCATACACCTGGGTTGCTAGTGCTATGGCGGTCTGCGCGGTTGGAGCGGTACCGATTTTAGTGGATGTTGATGATACTTTAACTATTGATCCAGAAGATATTGAACGTAAAATAACTCCTTATACGAAAGCTATTATTCCGGTACATATGCTTAATACTCCTTGTGATATGGATCGTATTATGCAGGTGGCTGAAAAGCATAGTCTTTTGGTACTTGAAGACGCATGTCAAGCGGTTGGAATAACTTATAAAGGTAAAATGCTTGGCACAATTGGTGACATGGGAACACTTAGCTTTAACATGTATAAAAATATCACTTGTGGCGAAGGTGGCGGAATTCTTACTGATAATGAAAAATATTACAAACGAGCTTTGATGTATCATGATGCCGGCTGTTTTACCCGTGAACACGCAAGCTCTATACAGGAACCATTTTTCCCCGGTGTGAATTACCGGGTAAGTGAGATTCAAGGTGCAATTCTAGGCGAACAGTTTAAACGCCTGCCTAAGATAATTGAAAACTTGCGTGAACGTCGAAAAGTTATAGCTGAAGTTTTCGCTGATTGTGATAAATTCAAAATTCTAAAAAACAATGACGAATCCAGCGCGGCGGCAATTCTAATTATCTATGATAAACCTGTAAAGGTCGATTCTTTGATTGAAGTTGGCGGACGACACATTTACACAAATTGGGATCCATTGATGAATCAGAGTTCATTTCATAAAGATATGAATCCATTTAAATGGGCAAAGCGGGAAATAATTTATACTGACGACATGTGCCAAAAAACTTTAGATTTACTCGCAAGAGTCAAAAATATCGAAATTCCTTACGATATGAGTTTAGATGAAGTCAAAACTTACGCGGAGGGTATTTGCAATGAATAAGTTTAAATTAGGCATACAATTATACACCGTTCGCGATGAACTGGAAAAAGATTTTTCAGGGACATTAAGGTTTCTGGTCGAACAGGGTGCTCAAGGAGTCGAGTTTGCATTTTACTATGGAAACTATGAGCCGAATGTACTTGCGGAAGTTTTGAGTAATTACGGTCTGGAAACTTACGGTATATACGAAGCGCTTGATAATATTGCTGATGCAAACAGTAAGGTCTATGATTACGCTAAAGCATTGAACTGTAATTATTTGACTTGCGGGATTCCGAAGGATGTTTTACAAAATAATTTTCACGAATGTCTTGATAAACTAAAAAAAGCGAATCAAACAGCACAGTCAAAAGGCTTAAGTCTTTGTTATCACGCACATGCTTATGAGTTTGATATGTATGACTCAAGGAGTTATCTTGAAACTATACTAAGCGAAACAGATTTGCTTTTTGAAGCTGATACCGCATGGATTTATGCGGGCGGCGAAAATGTTAGAGAATATCTGGAAAAGCATCAAAATAGAATTTCGCTTATACATATCAAGGATATTACTAAAGACATAGACTATACAGAATTAGGCAACGGGGTTGTAAATTTCAATGAAGTCATAGATTTTGCCCGTAATTCGCAAGTGGAATGGCTTGCTTACGAACAGGATTCTAGCAAAATAGGTGAACTAGAAAGCACAAAAATAAGTTTCGAGTTTATCAAAAATTTATTAACTCAAAAAAGGAGACAACTATCAAGGAATCAATAAGTTTCACTACGTAATTTGACATTATCGAAAAGAAAGCATAAACTAATATTAACAAGTAAACAAAAGGAAACAGAAAAATGAAAACTCAAAAAAGTCGTAAGTTGTTCATTGTTAACAGTTTCACCCTTATTGAACTCCTCGTTGTGATCGCTATCATAGCAATTCTCGCGGGAATGTTGCTACCAGCGTTGAACAAGGCCAGGGAAAAAGCGAAAGCGATATCTTGTGCAGGCAATCTGAAACAGATAGGCTTGTCGTATAATATGTATATTGGGGATTATAACGACTGGCTTCCGGCACAGCCGGCAAGCGATCTGTGCTCATGGAACCTAGACGTATCCGGCAAGCCGTACTTGCCGCGCCTGCTTAATACCTACATTCCCGGCGACCTCACCAACGTCGCGGACTGGCCGGCAAAAGACGGGATGCCCGCCGTCTGGACCTGCCCCTCTTCTCAACCCACGCCAAGATTGACCGGTTTGCATCCTTACTGGTACGCCGCCAATCCATGGCTATCTTCTACTCCCGGGACATATAAGAATCCGACAAATTGGATTGGCAACGATGGCTGCAATGCGGCGGAAAAGACGTCTGTAATCAGAAAAAGCTTCTCCGAGCTTGTTGTACTAGAGGACATTTTGCCCCACAACGTGGTGTCATTCAACGTCCTCTTTCTGGACGGTCACGTGGGCGTCTTGAGAGCTCCTTTGGAGTGGTGGATGGCGGAGCATCATGGGCCGAATGTCAAGTAATCGAATAAGGATTAATCACCCTTGCTCTTAAAGTTCAGCACTATACCTTAAGGGCAAGGGTTTAAAGCTTTAAAAATGTTAAATTATTAAACTAAAAGAGATAAAAGATAATGAAGATAAGAAAGTATGTGATTGTGCTTTTCGGGCTCTGTTGCATTATGACCACAGGAATTAAGGCGAAGGTTATTGATAAAGACAAAGTGGTACTCTGGGCATCCAATCCCCTGGAAAAGATTTTTCAAGACTCCCCTGTTCCCAAAAAAGTAAACACAAAGGGGGTTTTCATTGAGGCGCTTCGGAACGAATACGAACCGGCTCAGGTCTGCATCACTTCCGTTGGTTATCAAGGCCCGGTCCGGGTAAAGGTAAATCCCCTGGTTCATCGTTCTGGTAAATACAAAATTTCGAATATCAACGCACGGTTTGTCGGTTATATCCCGACCCCAAAGGGAAACAAAAAGTTCCCTTTCTTAAATGCCCCCGATGCCTACCCCGACCCGCTTATTCTGGATGAAGAAGTTATCCTGAAAACCCACCAGACCCAGCCGGTCTGGGTTACCGTTAAGGTCCCCAAAGATGCCCTGCCGGGCAAGTATAAAGGGAATATTGAGCTAATAACTACAACAGGAAATGTCGTGCTTCCACTGAACCTAACCGTCTATCCTGTGACGCTTCCTGAAACCAGCAAGTTCTCTCTGGGTACCTGGGGAGGGGATACCAAAATTGCAGAGCTTTTCGGGGTAGTACCACGGGGCCAATGGCAGATAGGGAATTACACTCCGGAATTCTTAGATTTTTTAAAAAACGTGTCCATAAAGAATCGTAAAGAACACCGGGCAATGGTCTTCTCGGATCAGCCTGTGTGGAAGAGTGAGATCATGACCAAGGTCTTTTGGAAAGACGGAGGATACGTTTATGATTATACCCTTTTAGACAAGATAGTCTCCACGGTTAAAGAGGGTTTTCATAACCAGTTTAAGATAATCGGTCCCGGTATCGTCTACGGTTCAGTTAAAGGCAATGGGGGAACGATAGACGAGGAGAAGGGATTGCTCACCAGCAAAATTATGGTCCTGAATTCCGACGGTTCCGTTAATACCGAAAAGAGTATTTCCGATATTTCTACCGACGACCCCCGCTACCGAGCATTCATCGGGGATTTCTTTAAGGCAATGTCGCTGCATCTGAAGGAGAAGGGTTGGCTGGACAAGGTCTATTTTAAGGTTCTAGATGAGCCGACTAAAGCACTTATTGCTCCTGTTCTCCGGCTGAATGCATATATCAAGCAAGTGGCTCCAGATATTCGCTTAAACGCAACATTTTGGGAACCGGCATCGGCTGTGACCATGGCAAAAGCAGAGTATATTGATCTTTCGATAGTAACTACCTGGACAATGGAGGTGACTCCAAAGCTCCCGCAGACCGTTCGAGAAGAGACAAAAAAGGGGCGTGAGTTCTGGTTGTACAACCAGACAAAGATTGCGATCGATAAACCCTTGATACACGCTCGCAAGGTGGCTTGGCTGGCCTCTTTTTACGGAGCGAAAGGATATATGCACTGGGCCTATTGCTTTATAAATCCCTGGGACAATGCTTTTCACCCAGTTTTGGGCTTCGGTGCACACTTCATTGTTTATCCTGACATGGCCCGTAAAAAAATAGTGGATTCTATCCGTTGGGAGATGTTGCGGGAAAGTGCGGAAGATTATGATACCCTGTATTTGCTGAAAAAAGCAGGCGGAAACAGTCGAAAGTTCGTGAAACTGGTGAAGGATTTGTCTGGATCCGAACATGACCCGAAGCGTTTCTATCAGATACGGCATAAATTATTACGTGAACTCACCCGCCGCCTATCGAAATAAACCGGAAAGGACCAAAGCCCATCACCCGGCAGTGCTTAGGGGGTTGTCAATTTCAATGATGTCATAGATTTTGCTCATAATTCACAAGTAGAATGGCTTGCTTATGAGCAGGATTTTAGCAAAATAGGTGAATTAGAAAGCACAAAAAGAAGTTTCACTACTTAAGAGGATGAAAAATTATCAGAATCTCTGCTTACAGTATTGACATTATCGAAAAGAAAGCATAAACTAATATTAACAAGTAAACAATAAGGAGACAGAAAAATGAAAACTCAAAAAAGTAGTAAGCAGTTCATTATTAATAGCTTCACTCTTGTTGAACTCCTCGTCATAATTGCTATCATAACAATTCTCGCTTCTATGTTGCTACCAGCGTTGCAAGCCAAGGAAAAAGCGAAAACTATATCTTGTAAAGGCAATCTGAAACAGCAAGGCTTGGCGGAGCTTATGTATATTAATGATTATAACGACTATTTTCCAGCTGTGCCGGCGTCGGCTTTGTGCTCATGGAACCTAGACGTATCCGGCAAGCCGTACATGCCGCGCCTGCTTAATCCCTACCTTCCCGGCGACCTCACCGACATCGCGACCTTTCCGACAAAAGACGGGATGCCCAAAGCCTGGATATGCCCCGCTGTTGCAGTCCCAGCCCAAACCTCTTTGTATCCTTACTGGTACGACTGCAATGTCTGGCTATCTTCTACCCCCGGGGTATATGAGAATCCGACAGGTTGGACTGGCGCCGATGGCAACAAAGCGGCTAAAAAGGTATCTGCAGTCAAAAAAGCCGCATCCGAGCTTTATATGTTAGAGGACCACATTAATGGTAGTGCAGCAGACCTCACTATCTACCCCCACGGCGTGGGAATGACCAACGTCTGCTTTCTGGACGGTCACGTGAGCGCCCAGAAAGGCCCTATAGAGTGGTGGATGGCAGAGCATCATGCGCCGAATATCAAATAAGGATTAATCACCCTTGCTCTTAAGGTTCAGCACTATACCTTAAGGGTAATGGTTTAAAGCTTTAAAAATGTTAAATTATTAAACTAAAAGAGAGAAAAGATAATGAAGATAAGAAAGTATATGATTGTAATTTTCGGGCTCTGTTGCATTATGACCTCAGGAATTAATGCGAAGGGTGTTAATAAAGACAAAGTGGTGCTCTGGGCATCCAATCCCCTGGCAAAGATTTTTCAAGACTCCCCCATTCCCAAAAAAGTAAACTCCAAGGGAGTTTTCATTGAGGCGCTTCGGAACGAATACGAACCGGCTCAGTTCTGCATCACTTCTTCTAATTATCAAGGCCCGGTCCGGATAAAGGTAAATCCCCTGGTTCATCGTTCCGGTAAATACAAAATTTCGAATATCAACGCACGGTTTGTCGGTTATATCCCGACCCCAGATCTCGTACCGGGAAGCAAAAAGTTCCCTTTCGCAGATTCCCCCGATGCCTACCCCGACCCGCTTATTTTGGATGAAGAAGTTATCCTGAAACCCCACCAGACCCAGCCGGTCTGGATTACTGTTAAGGTCCCCAAAGATGCTCTTCCGGGAAAGTATAAAGGAAATATTGAGGTAATAACTACAACAGGAAATGCCGTGCTTCCCCTGAATCTAACCGTCTATCCCGTGACACTTCCGGAAACCAGCAAGTTCTCTCTGGGTACCTGGGGAGGGGATGCCAGACTTGCAGAGCTTTTCGGGGTAGTACCACGGGGCCAATGGCAGAAAGGGAATTATACTCCGGAATTCTTAGATTATGTAAAAAACGTGTCCATAAAGAATCGCAAAGAACACCGGGCAATGGTCTTCTCGGATCAGCCTTTGTGGTCGGGTATGGATCTCACCACGGTCTTTTGGAAAGACGGAAAATACGTTTATGATTATACCCTTCTCGACAAGTTAATCTCCATGGTTGAAGAGGGTTATAAACCTAACCCGTTTAAGATAATCGGCATCAGTGTCGTCTACGCTACAATTAAAGGTACTGGGGGAACGATAGACGAGAAGAAGGGAGTGTTCACCAGCAAGATTGTGGTTCTGAATTCCGATGGTTCCGTTAATCCCGAAAAGAGTGTTTCCGATATTTCTACCGACGACCCCCGCTACCGGGCATTCATCGGGAATTTCTTTAAGGCAATGTCGCTGCATCTGAAGGAGAAAGGTTGGCTGGACAAGGTCTATTTTAAGGTTCTAGATGAGCCGTCTGACGCACTTATTGGTCCTGTTCTCCGACTGAATGAATATATCAAGAAAACGGTTCCAGAGATTCGCTTAGACGCAACATATTGGAAACCGGATTCGGCTGAGACCATGTCAAAAGCAAAGTGTATTGATCTTCCGATAGTAACTTCCTGGACGATGAGAGTGACTCCGAAGCTCCCGCCGTTAATTCGAAAAGAAGCAAAAAAGGGACGTGAGTTCTGGCTATACAACGATCCATTGGTTACGATCGATAATCCCTTGATACACACTCGCAAGGTGGCTTGGATGGCTTATTTTAACGGAGTGAAAGGATATATGCACTGGGCCTATTGCTGGAAAGACAATCCCTGGGAGAATGCTTTTGACAAAGTTTGGGGCCACGGTGCACACTTTCTTGTTTATCCTGACATAGCCCGTAAAAAAATAGTGGATTCTATTCGTTGGGAGATGTTGAGGGAAACCGCGGAAGATTATGATACCCTGTATTTGCTGGAAAAAGCAGGCGGAAACAGTCGAAAGTTCGTTAAACTGGTGAATGATTTGTCTGGATCCGAACAGGACCCGAAGCGTTTCTATCAGATACGGCATAAATTATTACTTGAACTCAACCGCTTATCCAAATAAACCAAAAGGCCGTAAAACGTAGTAGTTATTTTTTACGGCCACTTAGGGATAAATCTAATTTCACCAATACCAAATATACAAAGGATAATAAAATGATCAATGACTTGAAATTAACCCCGATAACTGGAACTTTCATCAATCTGTTACTCGGTGATACCGGAATTAATAATTACGGACTGGAAGAATGGGAAATCGATTTTCAGCTAATGAAGGCAATCGGAATAGATACTGTGATCGTATTGCGCGGTGAAACTGCGGGTGATGGGCGGCATCTTTCGGCATTGGACCCTCGCTCCACCACCTGGCCGGAAGATCCAAATCTACTCAGTATGTTCTTCAGGCTTTGTGAAAAATATGACATTAAATTATATTTAGGGGGAACCCAAAACGCCACCAATCTTCATCTGGGCGAATGGCAGAAGGAAGTTTATGCAAACGAAGTGTTTTATGGTAAAATGCTGGAAAAATTTGGACATTATTCCTGTTTTCAGGGGCTATACGTTTCACTTGAAGCATTGCCATGGCATTTTAACTTCTTTGATATTCTGATCGGGATAATTGAGGCGATGCATCGGTTTGCTCCTGAGAAAAAGGTCTTGCTCTCGCCAGTATTTTTCCCGCTTACCGGTAATATGAGTTCTAGATACAGCCTAGAGGAATTTAAGCGAGTATGGGGTGCGGGATTTTTTGAAAAAGTCGCGGGTAAGCTTGATTACTGTGCTCCGCAGGATGCTTTCACCATACCGGAATGTTGTTATGGTAAAACCATCGTCAGCGATATTGAAGCGTGGTACGCCGGAACCAAAACCATGTTGGAAGACAATGGTGTCAAGTTATGGGCTAACATTGAGACTTTCCAACGCAAGTATGGTTGTTTTGATGCCACGCCAGGCCAAGATTTTCGGACAATTGATTACCGTAGTCTCTACATGAAACTTCAAGCAGCAACTCCGCACGTGGACAAGTTGATCACCTTCGAGTTCAGCTCCTGCATGAGCCCGAATGCTGAGTGGGGTTCTTCCGCCCGATTATTTAATCGATATTTGGAAATGGTAGGAATTGACAAACGGATTGTACAGCAAATTATTGCCAAAAAATAATCATGAGAATTGAACCCTCTATGATTAAATAAAGGTAAAAGTTTAGCGTTAAAAAGTTGAGTAGAAAATTGAACAAAATAAGGTAATACAAAAGAGGATTTAATCAACTACAGGAAGTTTTAGCAATTTTGTAAGATCTAACATATAAAAAAAATTTTTACAAGATAAGTTTTAACACAAATAAAGGAAATTAAATGCATTTTATTGACTGGGCAATCGTCGTAAGTTTACTGGTAATTATATTCAGTGCCGCTATTTATACTAAAAAATATACGGAAAGCGTTTCAGACTTTCTCTCAGCCAACCGTTGTGCCCGCAGGTATCTGTTGTGCATTTCTGGAGGAATGGCCCAGTTAGGAGCAATTTCAATTGTAGCTATGTTGGAAATGTATTATGTCGGCGGATTTTCCGCAAACTGGTGGACATTGATGATGACTCCGATATCTTTAGTATTGTCTCTTGCTGGATGGATTAGTTACCGTTACCGTGAAACTAGAGTATTTACTCTTGCTCAGTTATTTGAAATTCGCTATAGTAAATCTTTTCGTGTTTTTGCCGGGATAATAGGCTGGATTGCTGGAATTGTTAACTTCGGGATATTCCCAGCTGTTGGTTCAAGATTCTTCGTTTATTATTGTGGACTACCGGAATACGTTCCATACTTAGGCATATCAAGTTATGCTTTTGTCATGCTTTTGCTCATAGGTATTTCTTTATTCTTTGTCTTTCTCGGTGGACAGATTGCGGTTATGGTTACAGACTTTATACAAGGAATGTTTACCAATGTAGTTTTACTGGTTATTCTTGTATATATCCTTTACCAGTTTGACTGGTCAATGATAATTGAGACCCTGCAGGGGGCTCCAGCTGGCGCGTCCATGATTAATCCATTCAAAACGGGTAAAATTAATGATTTCAATTTTTTCTACTTCTTTATTGGAGCAATCAGTATAGTTTATGGCCGCATGGCATGGCAGGGGGGGCAGGGATATGCATGTTCTGCTAAAAATGCGCATGAATCCAGGATGGGGGGAATACTTGGAGAATGGCGTGGTTTGGTGATTATGCTTTTGCTGTTGATGCTTCCTATAGCGGTTTATGTGGTAATGAATAATCCGGCATTTGCGTCTGTAGCCGCTGAAGCTCAACAAGTACTTAGCGGTATAGAGAATCCTGCAATACAAAAACAGATGACCGTACCAATTGTGTTGTCCAAAATGCTCCCTGTCGGATTAATTGGTCTGTTTTGTGCCGTCATGATGGCAGCATTTATTTCGACCCATGATACTTATCTGCATTCATGGGGAAGTATATTTGTTCAGGATGTAATCCTACCATTCAGGAAAAAACCTTTCACTCCCAAGCAGCATATCTGGCTGCTGCGTCTTTCTATTCTTTTTGTGGCAATCTTTATTTTCTGTTTTAGCATGCTCTTTAAACAAAATGAATACATTTTAATGTTCTTTGCTATAACAGGAGCTATTTTTATGGGAGGAGCGGGAGCTTGTATCATTGGCGGGCTATACTGGAAACGAGGCACTACAAGCGGAGCCTGGACAGCCTTGATTATTGGTTGTGTAATGGCCGTTGGCGGTATGGTTCTGAGACAGACTTGGGCATCAACTTTATATCCGTGGATGGACACGAATGCACATTTTATGATTGACGGGTTTAGATTTGTAATTGAAGGTATATCAAATACTGTTCCGGGAATAAACTGGAAAGTAGGCCCTGAAGCATTTCCGATCAATAGTCAATGGATTTATTTAGCGTCAATTATTATGGCGATAACTGGATATGTAACATGTTCTATGTTTGAGTGGCTGGTTTATAAGCGCCCGGCTTTTAATATGGACAGACTTTTGCATCGTGGAAAATATGCTATCAAGGGAGAACATGAGCAAGAGATCAAAAAACTACCAACTGGACTAAAAGCCATTCTACCTTCAGCAGAATTTACAAAAAGCGATAAATTTATCTATTATGGAAATTTAACTTGGACGATGACATGGTTCACTATTTTTGTAGTAGGCTTTATTTATAATATCATGGTTGATGTTCCGGACAGCTCATGGTCAACATTCTGGGCTTGGAGAATC